>OGCU01000036.1_pt1 | contig 148774 bp, 117 predicted proteins | sample 1570251 | NCBI WGS metagenome assembly OGCU01 (sample SAMEA2582182, study PRJEB24529) | metagenome | biome: Human gut stool | place: China | collected 2011
AGTCTTGCTCACGGCCACCCATGTGAGCAAGCGAAAGCCAGATTCGTTTGTTCATCAATAATATAATTTTATATACTCTTAATAATTTTACATTTGTTTCCCACCGCCAAAACATGATCGGGAATATCCTTAGTCACCACGGAACCGGCACCGACCACACTCCACTTTCCTATCTTCACACCGGGAATAACGGTAGTACCGGCACCAATCCAAGTTCCCTCTCCGACCAATACATTTCCGCAAAGAGTGGAATGCGGAGAAATATGCACATAATCCTCAATGACACATTCATGATCCACAGAGGCCCCCGTATTAATAATACAATGCCTGCCTACCTGAGCACACACCTGTATAATACTCCCTTGCATCACGACACTCCCCTCTCCAATATCAGCAAATTCAGATACAATGGACAAAGGATGAATAGCACATCCAAACTCCACGGACAAAGTATCCACAATCCTCTTCCGTATCCGATTATTTCCAATACTGACGATCAGTGGTCCCCGCACTTCCGACGGACGTAATACGGGATGACCAAGAAGAGAAGTAACCTCCACATTATCATCAAACAACGCTTCAATCGATTCATGACCGGCTCGTAAAATATCAATGATCACTTTGGCATGACCACTGGCACCATATAAAAACATGATTGTTACTGATTAATTATTCCCTGTAAAAGGTTCCATTGTTACTGAAGTATCAGAACTGATACCCTCTCGCACAAAAACTTTTTTTATAGTCAAAAAAAAGATCTTCAAATCCAGAAAAAAAGAACAATGATCTACATACCAGACATCCAACTCAAACTTCCTTACCCACGAAATGGCATTTCGTCCATTCACCTGAGCCCAACCGGTTATCCCGGGACGGACTTCATGCCGACGAGCCTGTTCTTTATTGTATAAAGGAAGATATTGAGGTAATAACGGACGGGGGCCAATAAAGGACATATCTCCTTTCAGAATATTGATTAATTGTGGGAGTTCGTCAATCGAAGTAGAACGAACAAACTTACCAACCTTCGTTAATCGTTTATCATCCGGAAGTAAGTTCCCTTCTGCATCACGTTCATCTGTCATAGTTTTAAATTTGATGACTTTAAAGATTTTACCATGCCTTCCGGGCCTCTCCTGAAGAAAAAAAGCACCGGCACCTTTATTGGCAAAATGAAGCCAAAGAGTTACGAGAAGCAATACAGGCCAGATAATAATCAGGACAAAAAACACGACTACAAAATCGATTAATCGTTTAATAACATACTGATACATACCTACTCAAAATGTTTCATTATCATCCGGTACCCTCTTTCTACTGTATAATTAGACTTCAAGTATTCATACCCTTTCTCGCCCATCACTTTTATTTTTTCTCTGTCTGCAGATAAGGAATCCACCATTTCCATAAATGTATCCAAATTCCCATTTTCTGTCCAAAAGCCATAACCATTCCGTTCAGCAATCCGTCCGATATCCGTATTCAGGTCTGTAGCCAATAAAACGGGCATCCGGTTTTCTAAATAAGAGAGTAAACGGGAAGGGTAATTAGGGATGGTAAAACGTTTATCAAGGAAAATCAAACCGACATCACAAGCCTTTACCAAATCATCATACTCTTTCTTTGGAAGTGAAGAAAGCAGCATTGAATTATCCGGATGATTCGCCTCAAACCAAGACTTTATCTTGCCATATTCAGTGCCACTGCCTACAATGATGAAATAACTGTCATTACGTTCCTCATTTGCGGCTATCACGTCCAACAAGAAAATCAGACCTTGTGGACGCCCCAAATTGCCACCATATATAAAAAGAGTCTTATTAATTGGAATATGCAATTTCTGCAATATGTTTTTTCTTGCAGTTGAAGCCATTAATGGCTTCTCTAACAATTTAATACTATTGGGGCATATCTCTACTCTATCAGCCTTTATTTCCGGATTATGTGTCAACACATAATCCACATTGGCAGGAGACATACAGCCTATAAAGTCCGATATCTGATATAAAACTTTCTCTTTTTTACGGAAAAGTCTATAAATTAAGCTTCTCTTTGAAAACATTCCCAAATCAACTGCATTTTGAGGAAAAATATCTTTCAATAAAAGATAACTTTTCGCCTTACAGCGTTTCTTTTGTGAACTGATGACCCTATTGAAAGTAATGGGAGGAGTTGAATAAAGTATCAAATCAAACCGGATATCCTTCCAATATCTTTTTATGGCACATTGATACTGCATCTCCAATAACAATGTACCGATGCCTTTCTCCACCACATTGCTCTTTTGGATATTCAATGTCTTCACCCTCAATATTTGAGCGCCACAACTCTCTTTTATTGAAGTAGATTCATGAAAGCGACGTTCGGCGGGAACAACCATATAGACCCTATGCCCATGACAAATAAATTCCCGCATCAAATCCGTGTATATCCCCCGTTCAGAAAGATCTGAAACACGGTTAAGGGTCAGAAACAAAATATTCATTTCGATATTATCAGGATTTTCTCCAGACAATTTTGTTTACTATTCCTGTATAACTTTGAATCAACTTCACCACCTTTGTCGATACATTTCGATCCATATAATCCGGAACAGGGACACCATTATCACCATTCCTATTCATTTCCACAGCAGTATCTACAGCTTGAAGCAAAGAGGCTTTATCAATCCCCGCAAGGATAAAACATCCCTTATCCAAAGCTTCGGGACGTTCGGTACTTGTGCGAATACAAACAGCCGGAAAAGAGTGACCGACAGAAGTGAAAAAAGAACTTTCCTCCGGTAATGTCCCGCTATCACTGACCACGGCATAAGCATGCATCTGCAAGCAGTTATAGTCATGGAACCCCAGAGGGGCATGCCGAATCACCCGGCTATCCAGTTTAAATCCACTTGATTCCAGGCGGTTACGGCTACGAGGATGGCAACTGTAAAGTACAGGCATGTCATACTTTTCAGCCATCGCATTTATGCCTTCAAACAATGAAGCGAAGTTCTTGTCAGTATCAATATTCTCTTCCCGATGTGCAGACAGCAGGATATATTGTCCTTTCCTCAAACCCAATCTGGCGTGGATATCCGAAGATTCTATAGCAGAAAGGTTCTCAGACAGAACCTCGGCCATCGGAGAACCGGTTACATAAGTACGTTCCTTTGCCACACCCGAAGCATTCAGATACCGTCTGGCATGCTCCGAATAGCAAAGATTCATATCAGAAATAATGTCTACAATACGCCGGTTTGTCTCTTCAGGAAGGCACTCATCAAAGCAACGGTTACCGGCTTCCATATGAAAAATAGGAATATGCAAGCGTTTAGCGCTGATTACACTTAGGCAAGAATTGGTATCACCGAGAACCAAAACGGCATCAGGGCGTAAGTGTGACATCAGTTTATAGCTCGCATTCAAAATATTACCCATTGTCGAACCCAAATCATCCCCTACAGCATCCATATAGACATCCGGAGCCTGTAAGCCCAGGTCATGAAAAAAGACTCCGTTCAGATTATAATCATAATTCTGTCCGGTATGAGCCAAAATACAATCAAAATATCGACGGCATTTATTTATTACGGCAGCCAACCGGATAATCTCCGGACGGGTACCGACTATAATCAACAGTCTCAGTTTGCCATTATACCGAAACTTGATATCTGAATAATCCAGTTTGATTTCCATAATGCTATTAAACTTCTTCAAAATAAGTATCCGGCCTACCGGGATCAAAACACTCGTTACACCACATAAAAGTTATCATATCCGTATCACCCAGGTTCTCAATATTATGGGTATAACCGGTAGGAATATCAATTATTTCAAGTTTATCACCTGAAACAAAATATTCTAGAATCTCAGAGGATGAATCATACACGTTACGAAAACGGATGACACCTTGGCCACTTACAACCACAAACTTTTCGTTTTTGGTATGATGCCAATGGTTACCTTTTGTAATATGTGGCTTGGAAATATTAACCGAGAACTGTCCCCGGTCCGTACTGCGGATAATCTCCGTGAAACTGCCACGGGCATCCACATTCATCTTCAAAGGATAGCCAAATCCATCTTTCGGCAGATAAGAGAGATAGGTGGAGTAAAGTTTCTTAGTAAAAGCATCTCCCACATGGGGAACTCCCAAATTGTTACGGTTCTCACGGAAAGAATATAGCAATTCCACAATTGCTCCCAAAGTAACAGTGTATACAGCAGATACTTTACAATAAGCTCCTTCCCGATGTTCATTGCCCGTCAAAGCAGAGATTAATTCATCCACAACATCATCTATATATACAAGATTCATCTCCACATTCGGATCATTGACCTGAATGGGAAGATCATGTGCTATGTTATAGCAAAAAGTAGCTATTGCACTATTATAATTAGGGCGGCACCATTTACCAAAGACATTGGGAAAACGGTATACCAACACTTTCGATCCCGTTTCCCGGGAATACTCAAACAACAATTGTTCACCCGCCCGTTTAGAGGCTCCATAAGGATTATCCAAAGCGGCTTGTGTAGAAGAGGATATCATGATAGGGCAAGTATTTCCATGTCTCTTCAATGAAGCAAGAAGCGTAGAAGCAAAACCAAAGTTCCCTTTCATAAATTCAGACTGATCCAGTGGACGGTTTACACCGGCCAGATTAAAAATGAAATCAGCCTGTCGGCAATAGTCATCCAATTCAGAAGGGGCACTATCTACATCATATTCAAAAATGATCAACTCGTTTCCGGACAAAGCGTAATTTTTTGCTTTGCCACTTTGAATATTGCGCAATTGGGATACAAGATTCCGCCCGACAAAACCTTTCGCACCGGTTACTAAAACTTTCATAAATAAAGAGGAATTAATTTATTTGACCTTGATTGCTATCAATTCTATTTTTCAAGGCCAAGATCTTCGCGAATAAAATCAAGTTTCAAGAGAAGTTCTTTCATCCCCTCAACATCAAGACGACGGGTATTATGAGAATGGTAATCTTCTATTTTGGAGACCTCCTCACTTCCTTCCACAAAAAACTTATCATAATTTAAATCACGCGTATCACATGGGATACGATAATAATCACCCATATCCTCTGCTTTAGACATCTCTTCACGGGTAACAAGAGTTTCATAGAGTTTCTCACCGTGACGGGTACCAATCACTTTGACATCCGCGTTACTATGGTAAAGAGACTTTAATGCATCGGCTAATACATTCAGAGTAGCAGCGGGCGCCTTCTGAACAAACAAATCACCATTTTTTCCATGCTGAAAGGCATAAATCACCAAGTCGACAGCATCATCCAAAGTCATCATGAAGCGGGTCATGTTGGGATCTGTTATTGTTATTGGATTACATTTCTTAATTTGCTCTACCCACAAAGGTATCACAGAACCACGACTGGCCATAACATTCCCATAACGGGTACAGCAAATCGTTGTTCCTCCACAATTACCCAACTGACGACCTTTGGCGATAGCAACTTTCTCCATCATGGCTTTGCTGATACCCATTGCATTTATAGGATAGGCAGCTTTATCGGTAGAAAGTACCACCACATTTTTAACACCGTGAGCTATGGCGGAATCCAACACATTTTCTGTACCGAGAACATTTGTCCTAACCGCTTGTGTGGGAAAAAACTCACAGGAAGGGACTTGCTTCAGCGCAGCGGCATGGAAGATATAATCCACTCCATTCATAACTCCATCTACAGAGCGCTTGTCACGGACATCGCCAATGTAAAATTTTACTTTGGGATTCTGAAGATGGTGACGCATATCATCTTGTTTCTTTTCATCACGAGAGAATATACGAATCTCCCTGATATCAGAATCAAGAAAACGACGTAAAACTGCATTGCCGAAAGAACCTGTTCCACCGGTAATCAATAAAATTTTATCCTTGAACATAAATTTATATTACATATATTTTATTTCTTAATCATTGTATTAATGAAGAATAATGAAGTCTATAAATATCATACACGACTTCTTTTCTATATGATTCCCAAACTTTATTATATGCATTTTTCATCAAAAGTTCTGCTTCGTTATGATTTTCAATACAATACTTGATTTTATCAACTATATCATCTACCGATTTCTCTTTCACAAATAATCCACAATTATTTCCATTCTTCCCTGTTAGCATATCTTTTATAGCAGCACGTTCTGTAGATATTACAATTTTGCCTAAACTCATTGCCTCTAAAATAGAAATGGGAAAAGCTTCTGCTTTATAGTAAGTAGGAAGTACTAGAATATCAATTGTTTTCATAAAATTAATAACATCCTCATTAGCCATTCCTCCCATCAGTATTATTTTATGGCCTAGATCTACCCCTGCTAATATTTTTATTTTATCAATAACATTACTAGCTCCAGGACCAACTATAAATAATTTGATATCATAATCTATTTTTAGAACTGCCTGTATCAATTCAAAAAGCCCCTTAGTTGGTTCAAGATTTCCCACAAATGCAACCCTATTAATTTTTTTTGTCGATAAACAGAATGTATCCGGTACATCAATAGAATTAGGAGTAAGAAATACCCGATCTTTCAAGATTTCAATATTCTTCAATGATTTTTCAGAATAAGAATCCAGAACCCAAATTTGGTTATACAACATAAGAGTCTTTCTGAAAAAATATCCCCAAATAAATTTAGCTTTTAAATCTTGAGAAATACAACCATACCGACAATGCATGATAGTCTTTATACCATGTTTTATACATATTTTAGCCAAACAATAGTCTCTCACAGTTCCTAAACTACCACTCGTAGTTATATGCATTATACTTATATTATTTTTCTGTATCTCTTTTATAAGCTGTTGCCGAATAAATCTTAAACCCAAAAGACCAGCATAAACTCTTTTCAATAGCGATTGCTCAGAAAATTTTCTATGCTTTAATGAGCTATCAATGGAAATCAATTCAAATCGATCATCTATAAATGTCTTCAGATATTTATTAGTCCATGAATTTATACCACCATTACCTCCTGTCGGAGAAATCAGTAAAATCTTCTTTTTATTCATTGAAATAGAATTGAATATTTTAAAATAAAATCATTTTTATTAAAAGTCTCGATTGCATATTTTCTATTACTTTTTCTTATATATTCTATCTCTTCTATAGATAATTGAGAATATTTAAAAATGGCATTTACTATAGATTCTATGGAGCGAGGATTAAATAAAAATCCATTTATACCATCTTTTATTAAATCCAAATTATCACAAACATCACTACATAATACTGGTAACCCACAGGACATAGCTTCACAAATAACATTTGGATATCCCTCAAAAAGAGATGGCAAAATAAATAAGTCGGCCTCTTGATAAGCCCTTAAAATTTCTTGAGTATTAGGAAGAAATTCAAATATATCTCCCAATTCGAAATTGACAATAGCTTCAATACAAGTTTTATAATAACGTTCAGAATCACATCTCCCATACCACTTTACTCGAATATTAACTCCACTAATACAAGCTCTATGTATTGCTTCTATGAAGCACAGTACATTCTTTTGTTCCGTAATTCTCCCCACTACTATAGCATTAATTACATCTCCTGATTTTACGACATCTGGTACAAAATAAGAAGTATCAATATAATTTGTTATAATATAACTTTTCTCAATCAAATGCGGTTTATTTCTTTTTATAAAATTCCACTGAGCTCTTGAATTAGATATTACAGAATTCGCACTTTTATGATACAAGAAAAACCTAAATCGAGTTCTCAAGTCATACTTTTGAGAGGTGTTTCGCTCCGACACTATTAAATTATAACAACAACCTAAAATTTTACATATACAGGCTATAATATTAGGAGTACTCAAATAAGAGATAACACAATCCGGTTTTTCTGCATGAAAATATTTATAGACCTTTATTAAACGTTTGTATTTATTAGACGCCCCGCCTATACAAATATATTCAATATTGTGTTGTTCAATAACAGGTAAAAAAAAAGCTTTATCCCAATAACAAACAAGTTTCACATTATATTTATGCTCCGACAATAAGATAGCTAATTGTACTATTTGCTTTTGAGCACCACCAGAAGTGAGACTATCAATAAAACATACAATATTTTTCATACATAGTAATATTAATTCCTACCAATACATGTATAAACAAATCCTTGCGTTTCCATTTCAGCTTTATCGTATATATTTCGCCCATCTATTATTAAAGGATATTTCATCGTTTTTTTTACTACACCCCAACTTGGTATACGAAACTCTTTCCATTCAGTGACCAACAATAGAGCATCTGAATCAAGCACAGCATCATACATATCTTGTGCATATTCAATTTTATCACCATATTGACGTCGTACTATATCCAATGCAATAGGATCAAAGACTTTAACTTTTGCCCCTACTGCTATTAATTTATCAATCAATACCAAAGCAGGTGCCTCACGGACATCATCAGTTTCTGGCTTAAATGATAATCCCCATAAGGCTATCAATTTATTTTCAATATTCCCATCATAAAAACTCAATAGCTTATTAAATAAAATAATTTTCTGAGCTTCATTAACCTCTTCCACAGACTTTAAAACGCGCATATTATAGCCTTCTTTTTCAGCAGTCTTAATTAATGCCTTTACATCTTTCGGAAAACAAGAGCCACCATATCCACAACCTGCATATAGAAATTTATGTCCAATACGAGAATCAGAACCAATACCTTTGCGCACCATATTGACATCGGCCCCCACTAACTCACAAAGATTTGCTATCTCATTCATAAAACTTATACGAGTAGCCAACATTGAGTTAGCAGCATACTTAATCATCTCCGCAGATGAAATATCCGTAAAAATGAGTCGATAATTATTCATCATAAACGGTTTATATAACCGTTCCATAATCCCCCTAGCCTTATCAGAACCAACGCCAACAACAACGCGATCTGGACTCATAAAATCAGCAATAGCATCTCCCTCTTTTAAAAATTCCGGATTAGAAGCAACATCAAAATCCAATTTAACTCCTCTTTTATCTAGCTCTGATTGAATAGTAATTCTAACTTTTTGTGCAGTACCAACAGGTACTGTACTTTTAGTTACAATTAGAATATATTTATTCATGTTTCTTCCAATGGTAGAAGCCACTTCCAAAACATATTTTAAATCCGCACTACCATCTTCATCAGGAGGGGTACCTACAGCGCAAAACACTACTTCCACCTCATTTAGACATGAAATTAATGAAGTTGTAAACCGCAATCTGCCAGCATTATAATTACGGTACACCATATCCTCCAAACCGGGCTCATAAATTGGAATAATACCTTTCTTTAAATTTTCTATTTTAGATTCCATCACATCTACACAGGTAACATCTATTCCCATTTCTGAAAAACAAGTACCTGTTACAAGTCCAACATAACCAGTACCAACAATTGCTATTTTCATAACGCACTATTTATAAAATTCATAAAAAGATTTATACCAATCTACAGTCTGTTTAACGCCATCCTTGATAGATGTATTAAGTTTAAATCCAGTTGCTTTTTCTAAACTACAAACATCAGCATTTGTCTGATATACATCTCCTGATTGCATCAGTAAATATATCTTCTTTGCTAACTTTCCACACGCCTCCTCTATTGCATGAATAAAATCCATTAATTTTACTGGCGATGAATTGCCTATATCAAAAATACGATAAGGCGCTAAGGATGTGTCAGCCTCTGGATACTGAGAATTCCAACTTGAATTAGTTTGTGTAATACAGTTCAAAACACACATTATATCCTCAACCACATCATCTATATAGGTAAAGTCACGCAAATTCCTAATTGCATAAAATAATTATGATCAATAGAAAAAACAATAAGTATTTTACATTTCATTAAATATCAGTCAAAAAACACAACCATAAATATTTCATAATTCCCAAAAAAATTTATAAGTCTCCATCGACTGTAAATTCACTAAATAAATACATGTCAAAAATAAAAGTAAAATAAATGATAATATATACCTAGTAGTTTTAGACGATATAGAAGAAAGCATATTAGGTATAAGCAAAAAAATAAAATTTGAATAATACATATTCAATCTACCTGTTATCGGATTACCAGTACCGATAGCCTGAATAATCATACCAATAATCAAAATCATTATTAGAAGTTTATTAATGCCACCAACAGAGTACTCTTTTTTCATATACATCAAACAAAAACAAAAAATAACAAACAAAAAAAGAAACATTTTCAGATTAGTTCCAGGAGCATCAGAGTCAATATATGCAGTATATAACTGATAGTTACTACTTACCAATAAAATTAGTTGATTAAGAATGCAGCCTAAAATAGCTCCCAATAATATCAATAAAAATATATTCTTTTTAGATAAAGTTCTTTCATATATAAAATATATAGGAAAAAAAACAATGGCTGTTAAATGTATAGAACAAGCTAACCCATTTAACAATAAGAATTTACCAAATTTTCGCTTTATAATATAAGGTAATGAAACCAACAGAATTGCCATTGCCAAATGTTGTCGAAGTACATACATTGATTGATTAAATCCCCCTATTAGAAAAAGAAAGAGAGACATCCAAGGCATCATAGAATAATTTTTTATTGTTTTTATATAGCATCCTATAATTACTAAACTAGTAGCAATGAAAATAGCTTGTTCATGATTAGATACATATGATACCAATTTCATAAAAAAACTATATCCTATTTCAGCCTTTATAGCACCTACAAGTAAATAATCAGAAAAATCCATCTCACAAATCTCTCTAAATCCTTGGGCATATTCAGGAGTATCAGGAAAACAATATGGATTTTTCAGTCCATGAATTATAAATAGCTGAAAGAAAAATATAAATAAAAAAATATTATTTCGATAAGCATCTTTTAGCTTTACCAATTTCAAAATAAAATAATATAAAAATAGACTCCCAATATTTAATAAATAAATCATCTCATTTATCTTTGAAAGACATAACTCCAACAACTTTAATAAAAAGTTCCTCTGGTTGCTTTTTCAAAAAGTCAAGTTTTTGATCATGAGATAAGAACTTACATCCCATATTATATTTAATATATTTCTTCTCAAAATTCTCTATTGTTTCTATAATTTTAGCAGGATTGCCTCCTACAACAACTCCATCTGGAATATTTTTTGTTACAACGGCTCCTGCAGCTATAACAACATTACTACCTATCGTAATACCTGGCATAATCATAGCATTATTTCCAATATAGACATTATTACCTATTATAACCTTCCCAAAAGCATCATAATTTGCATATTTATTACGTAAGACCCAACCTGCCCCATGTGTAAATATCTTAACTCCAGAAGTTATCTGGACATTATTACCTATACTAATCAAAAAAGCTTCAGAATAAAGATTCCACGTTGTTATTGAACAATTCGTTCCAATTTTCATACCCCGTCTCCTATAACATTTTATAGGAGAATAAAATAACCTATCCTTCAATAATGTAATTACCTTATACAAATTCATAGTTTCACTGATTTAAATATTTTCACCCCAGCTAAAGCCGCGTATTTAGAAAATGCTGATGTATATAGATTATCTCCAATAATTGAGTAAACCTTCTTAGCACGAGAAATCATAAAAAAATCCAACAATGTTTTCTGCACATCTTCTTCCCCTATTGTATTAGAAATATGAATAACCTCACCATCAAGGATCGAATAGCCATTTTCCTTAGCAATATTTAAGAATAAATTACTATCAGAAAATATTAAAATGGGCAATGAATTGATTTTCTTAATTTCAAGTAGTTTACAAAGACATCTATTTATAAGTTTTTTCTTTTCAGCACTATTCAAAGTTACATTTTCTCCACTTTCAAAATGTCCAAGCGCATTCACAAATCGTATATGAACGGCAATATACGCATTCTCCTTCCACTCTTGATCCTCTATAATCTTTTTCATCAAATTTGTTGGTTCAAATAATTCCTTAAAACAATTACCCCAAATTAACTCCCAATTCTCTATACCGTTATTTTCTAGAATATTTTTACCAACATAATTATAAACATGATATTGTTTCACTTTTTTATTCAAAATAGGGATATGTCCATATCCTCTATAACTAAGTAATCGAGTATTCATCAACGAATAACTCATTGTTCCATCAACTGATAACCAGTCAACTTCATTGGGTTCTAAATATTTATGAAGTTTAAAGGGGTAAGAAAATATTAGTTTAAACTTATATCCATTAATTTTAGCTATATAATATACACAAACAATAGCTTTTAATCTATCCGCAAACCCCGGATGTTTTCTTGACTCATCTATAATGAAAAAAACTGTATTATCAAACGGAACAAAGTCTCTAAATAATTGATAAGAATAAATATAATAAATGATATTTCTCACACATTGCCGAATCATCAGTGATAAACATCTAAAACTATGATTAATACACAATAAGTTAAATAGCACAGTACTTTCCTTTTAAAATAAACCTAACAACTTTAGAAATTCTCAACAAAAAGGGAGCAATATATGGATATTTAAATTCCCTTGAATCTAAAACGACCATACCTTAATTTGGGGAGAGGAATTTTGTAACCACACTTCCCGCTGCTATCAAACAGTATTCACCTATTGTTACTCCTGGCATTATATGAGAATTTGCTCCTACATAAGTCCAGTCGTTAATTGTTACTTTTCCGTATGTATCAAACTCAGGACAAATATTGCGTACTGCTTGACCTCCACCATGCGTGTGTATATAGACGTTTTTTATTATTTGACAATTATAACCTATCGATATCAAATAAGGTTCACTACTCCACTCTCTTGTAGCAATAAAACAATTCTTACCTATTTTTATGCCAATATGTAAAGCATATTTTTCTGGAGACACAAGAAAACGCCAGTATAAGTTAACTAATCTTACAAACGAATTTAACATAATTACCCAAACAATTCATTTAACTCTTCTTCAACTCTTTCTACCATATTCAAAGGAGAAAATTCACCATGATAGCCATAATCAACGAAACCAGTTCCTTCCGTAATGAAATCAATGTTTATATTATTCATATCTTCAAGGACTTGAATTTTATTTCTATCATAAAACTTAGATTTCTGTACATAGTTACAACTCGTTATTAACTTCTTTCCATAAATAACAGCTTCTAAAAAACGAGATGTATAGCCTTGTTGATTATTCTGCGTAATATCAAGCATACACCTTGTGTTTACAGAATGATAAAGCATTTCCCTGTATGACATAAAAGTATCAGAATACACTATTCCTGGTAATTCTGTCCTCTCTTTTTTTGGCACTTGTGTAAGGTAAAAAAATACTTTAAGACCAGCTTTTGTTAACTGATCATATGCTTTTGACAATAATGGGAGTCGATCTTTTGCTTTTCCTGCAAAAAAAACATCGGACTCAAACTCCCTCTCTCTTGTTATTTCTATTGCAGACTCAAATTCGTCAAAATGTGGGATATTATATTCTTTTGATTCAGCCTCATCATAAGTCATTTCTAAATCAAAAATTGGATTAAAATGCAAATCTGGTCTCATTCTTTTCCCGACTGAAAGAAAGTCCCTGTGCATGTGTACAATTTTACAATTAGGATACTTCTTCTTGAGATAATGTAAATAACCTAACGGTAGGCTACGACTTATTATTATAAAGCACATAGGTAGTTGTACAGAAAAGTTATTTTTAAAATATAGTGGATACCAAAGATTCTGAAAAGGCAACTTGATATGTTTTGAAATTTTTTCAGATGTGTGTAAAGCAAAAAGCAGCCGTATCCAATAAGGGTGTTTATCCAACGGATACGAAACGACTCTTGTCTGCTCTAAATTTTCTAAATCTTTTGTACAAATTGTATAGTAACCGTCATTGTCCACTCTTAACTTGTTATCAGGTGAATTAAAGATGACATAATTGTATTTATATTCCATATTTAAAAATTACGTTTTGAATTGGCGGGTGGTATTGAACCACATTCCAAAGGAACTACCTATATTACCAGTTGCCATTTGGGTTATTTTACAAAGACGTTTACTATAGTAGCTATCTTTTGTACATCCTCATCAGTTAGCCACATGTGCATAGGAAGCGTGATGATATGCTCGCTAAGTTCACGGGCTTTAGGACACGTTCCTTCTGCATAACGATACATACTGTACTCGATGTTGTCGCGATAGTGCACACCTCCGTAGATGTCATTCTCGGCAAGCTTACCAAGAAGAGCCTCACGATCCGGCACTACAATTTCATAGATGTGGTACGAGCACTCTTCATGATAAGGAGCTCCAACTATTTGTATCTTTGGATTGTTAGCGAATGCATTGTCGTACATCTCGACTATATCACGACGACGTGCATTGTCACGATCGAGATATTTCAACTGTACAAGCGCAATGGCAGCCATAATGGCATTACCGTTATACTTGTAGCCGACGTAATCCACATCATACTTCCAAGCGTATGTTCCCTTGTTAGAACGTGCGTATGTATCTTTATTAATACCCAACCAAGCCAGCTGACGGGCAAGTCTATCGTACTCTGCATTCAAGAAACAAATCATACCGCTATCGCCTGTAGGCAGGTTCTTGACTGCTTGAAAAGAATATACCGCTACATCAATTCCTTCCCAAGTACCAGGGGTGATGCCATTGACACGAGTGCCTGACATGTGAGCTGCATCGAGGATGAGCTTGAGGTTGTACTTCTTGCAAATTTCAACAATCTTATCTAACTGACCGACACGACCACCATATCCTACGAAAATGACAGCTCGCGTCTTGTCGTTGATTCGCGACTCAACGCTTACAGGATCAAGACAGAGATAGTCATCTACATCGGCAAATGTGGGATGAAGGTTCTCATACATAATTGCATGATTGGTGGAGATAAAGGTGATAGGCGTAGTGATAATCTCATCTCCGTCCGCCCAACCATTCTGCATCTTGAGAATCTTGACAGCAAGGTGAAGACCTACAGTGTTTGAATTAAGATAGTAAGCATGTTTGTGACCTGTATATTCTTTCCATGCTTCCTCAAATTGTATGGTCTTGAACCCCATACCTGTCCAGCCTTTTTCAAGGCATTCACGAACTGCTTCGAGACATTCTTCTATCTCGAACTTTGGTTTTAATACTTGAATACTCATAATTTAAAACTCCAGATTTGAATAATAAGAATTTTATGTTGATAAACTTTTTCATACTATCCAAGGAGTTTTAAATCATCAAGTATTAACAATACTTAGAGCCAAACTCCTTGATTGTATCGACAATCAAGGTTAAGTCATCGAGCGAGAGGCTTTGATGCATCGGCATGCAAAGAGTGTTGTCGACCGCATATCTGCATTAGGACAAAATACATGAACACCATAGCCTGGGACTCTGTGAAGCGGGAAGTAGCGATAAGTAGTGTAAATTCCGCGGTCGCGCAGATATTTTGCCAGCTCATCTCGCTTGCCGTTCTTAACCTGAATGTGATAGAAATAATATAACGTAGTGCAACCTTCTGCTATAGGTAGAGGAAGGTCTAACCAATTGACATTTTTAAGGTTTTCGTTATAGAACTCGTGAACTTTTGAACGTGCTTCCATAAAGGACGGCAGTCTCTTGAATTACTCAAGAACCATGGCTGCTGTCACATCATTCATGATGGCACGATGACCGAATGAACTGATGGCCAACTCCCACCACTTCTGAGCTACACTGTTCTCATATCCGCTTTTGGCTTCAAGTCCGAAATAGAGCCACTTCTCAGCTCGCTCTCGTAATTCAGGGTCTCTGAAATATAAAGCTGCACCATCGCCACAAACAAGAATTTTCATGGCATCAAATGACCACATGCCGATGTCTCCGAATGTTCCTAATACCTTTCCTTTGTAGGAAGAACATACTCCTGCTACACAATCCTCTATAACCTTCAGATTGTGGGCATCAGCCAATGCCATAATCTCGTCCATCCCGCAGGCAATGCCTCCGAAGTGAAGAAGAAGTATTGCTTTTGTTTTGGATGTAATGCGCTTTTCGATGTCTTCAGCACGAGCATTAAGTGTGCGTGGGTCAACATCACAAAGAACCATCTTTGAGCCGTTGGCACAAACTGCATTGCCAGCTCCGACAAAACTGATGGTAGGAAGGATGACCTCATCACCTGGTTTGATGTCGCAAAGGTGCATAGAAGAGAATAACCCTTCGCTACAACAGTTTGTTGTCAGCACTCTATTTGCAGTCGAACCGACGTGTTCAGCCCATTTCTTCTCAAACTCGTTGATGAGTTTACCTTTTCCAATCCAATTAGAATCGAAAACCTCTTTGATGCGGGCTAATGCCTCCCCCTAAAGTAGGCAAAAAACGTCAATCATAATAAATAAAATTTAATATTTACATATATCTATGTATTGACTTTGAACATCTTAAAATCTTTATCGATGTCGAAATTCAATCAATTTCTGTAATCTCTTGTACAACACATCTATGGTAATACAGGTAACGAATACAATGGTACATTGCAGGAGTGCTACTCCAATCATATAAGGAGTGTTGAAATAATCGATATTGTCAAACACTCGTTTCCAAAACCATGGATAGACATTTGGATTTTCTGAAATCAAATATACTACAAACGCACTTTGAGCAAGTAAGTTGATAATAGTAGATGTGATATTCATCTTGCTGAAGAACAAGAACAAGCCTAATGAGCCTATAATCGGCAGGATTGCAAACCTTCCAATGAAATGGAGGCCAAAAAGAATCCCGTAATCATCACAAATATGCAATTGCCTACCTCTCCAAAATATTGCGTAGCTGAATGAAAACTTTGTTGATAAGATTCGTATTGTCTGGTGTTAGTTTCCACGAACCGTGTCCTCCCCAGTGACTTAATACTATTCCAAACATTGCCAACAAGCGCAACAGTTCTATTCCAGATTGTCTTTGTTGTCCTATTTTATTTCTTTCTGAACTTGTTTATAATAAATGCTAAACTGCTATCTCTTAGGATGTATTGCATGAACAGATATATAACTGAACATACCAATACTTGACATATCAAAGTCATCCACAGAGGGAGTTCTATGAGAGACAGAAGATAGCCACAAGCTAACATTATTATGGAAGAGAAAACGGGTTTAATCAAATCTTTAGTTCTCTCAATCAAAGAGTAGTTATAGACTTTATCACTGATAACACATAGCATAAAATTGCCAGCAAACTCGACTACAACATAGCCTATTGCAATAGCGAACACTCCGTATGGAATCATCAAGACGAGGGATAGTAAGTTGATTGCCAAAAGAATCATCTCATAATACAACCCTATCTGGCTTTTCCATAAAGAGAGATACACTTGTTTATCTACAGATGTTATGATACCTGGAATTCTAAGCAAACAGAACAGACTTAAGAATGGGGCACACGGTAGCCATTTATCTGTTAGGACAATTAAAATCAATGGCTTTGATACAAGCGCCACAAGAAGCAGAACAGGTATCATCACAAATGCCGACATACTGACGGAACGGCGAGCCATCTCCTTAATGTGACTTTTATCGTCTTGTGATCTGGAAAAGACAGGCAATAGGACTGATGATATTGAAGTATTTACTACTTGAGTAACAAGACCAGAGTAAGTATATGCCCGGTCATAATACGCAAGTGTAGCAGGCTTGTAAACCTTTCCTATGGTCATCGTACGGATAGTGTCGCCTCCTGCACTTACAAGATTAGTTCCTAATATCTTAAGGCTGAAAGAGTACAATGCTTTTGCGCTTTGTTTTGAGAATCCAAGCCTCAAACGTATTTCTGGAAGCATATTCATAAATATGACTATTGCCAGAATATTCGACAAGACGTAACAAATAAGTGCCCATACTCCACACCCTAAATAGGCCATAGTTATACCTATGACCGCTGATATAGGAGTGGCAAGCAAACTACGGACAAACATAGTTTGGAACATCATTTTTCTCTGCAATAATCCGCTCTGTATGGAATTGAAGGAGTATAAGAACAATGCTATACCCATTACTCTGACTGGCCACACAAGTTCTTCCATATTGTACCACGAATTAATCACGGGTGCCATAAGAAACAAGCCTACATACAGAATTAATGCCACCAAAAGACTAAGCGTAGTCAATGTGGATACATCTATCTCTGATAGGTCTTTCTTCTGGACGACTGCGGCTGACAGACCACATTGCACAAAGATACCAAGATAGTTAACTATAGCGGTAATAATCGCAAGGCTCGCAAAATCTTCAGGCATAAGGAGACGGGCGAGGATTATCTGAACCAACAAACCTATTCCTTGCACCATTATCCGTTCACCTGATTTCCACAATAATGAACCTATTATTCCATTAGCCTTTGCCATATATCATTAATACAAAGAAACCTCAATATCAAAGGGGGGGGTAAAGTCTTTTAAACATTCGTGTTGTGTGTCTTTCTCGGATAGAATTACTTTGTCCATCGGTATACACCAATCAATACCAAGGCTCTCGTCCTTAATGGAGATGCCTCCATCTGCCTGTGGTGCATAGAAGTTATCGCATTTATACTGGAAGACAGCGGTTTCACTGAGAACAGCAAAGCCATGCGCAAAGCCTCTTGGTACAAATAACTGGCGATGATTATCTTCCGTCAGCTCCACAGCAACGTGATGTCCGTAGGTGGGTGAGCCTTTGCGGATGTCAACAGCTACGTCAAGAACTTTACCTCTGAAACAACGGACTAATTTAGATTGAGTGAACGGAGGTAACTGAAAATGAAGGCCTCTCATTACCCCATAGCTGGACATACTTTCGTTGTCCTGTACGAATAGTATTGGTTTACCATATTGGGGTATAGCAACTTTTTCATCAAACTCTCGTTGTGAGAAGGATTCGACGAAATATCCTCTTGAATCCTTAAACACTTTGGGTTCAATGACAACTACGCCTTCAATGGTAGTTTTGATTACGTTCATTACTTTTCAGTATTAATAATACTTAATCTAACGATGTCTTCATACTTCCCTTCGGCATTGAGAGCCTCATCTTTAAGAATAGCTTCTGCAGAGAATCCTGCGTTCTTAAGCAATTCTACTTCGTCGGGATACTTATAGAATACGTACGAATACACCTTATGCATACCATATTCCGTGAAAGCTTTATCAACAAGCATACGAATAGCCATACTCTGGCTATCTGGTGTCCACTCTGTATCTGTACTGGTGAAAATACACAGCTCACAACGCTTGTTGGCGTAGTCCATATCCTTCAGATATACAGTTGCAATAGGGTATGCTACGATAGGGAAATCCTCATTCAAGCGTTCCACCATGAACTGCTTATATTTGCCAGTTTTCACAAAATTCTCGTAGAACTCTTTATTTGATTCTTCAGTAATTGTTGCTCGACTGAGACAATGGTTAATCACTCTTTCATCATTACGCCACTTTACAAGATGAACTCCATCTTGCAATGTGATTGGTCTTAATATTATTTTCATATTTCAATTATCATATTTCATCTTCAAAAGAACGATGACACTTGTCCTCAATAGGAGTACTTTATCAACTGCACAAATGCTATGCTTCCATTTTTTTAAGTCTTCTCGCAAAATTTGCGATTACCATTGGAGTTATTTGATAGATTGATTCATCGTGTTTTGTTTTTATCATGGGGCATAGAGATAGACACTTGATTTATCAGTCCTTATCCCAAAATTTGCTTAACATCTTGGTTTTGATGAGTCTTGAAAGGCAGCACAAAGTGGTTTGCAATCAATGCCTGCACACCGAATGTGGAAGACCTACCTTCATCTCTTTTAAAGTTACAAATTATATCCATATATAGATTTATATTATAATTCTCGTGACACACTAAGCGTCCATTTCTCCTCAAAATTTCTCTAAACTATTATGAAACAAACCGTCAAGAACTAAAAAAACAAGAACATTTTAACTTTACATTCATTTGTTATAATACCCATTGTACCACTCCGCAAACTTACACAGTCCTTCACGCAAAGGGGTCGATGGTTTGAAGTCGAAATCTTGCACCAAGGGTGTTGTGTCTGCGTAAGTGACAGGAACATCACCGGGCTGCATAGGGACGAGTTCTTTGTGTGCCTCAAAGTCGTATTCAGCTGGAAGCACACCAGCGCGAACGAGTTCTTCTTGCAGGATGGTGACAAAATCCAACAGGTTCTCGGGTTGGTTATTGCCTATATTATATATGATATAGGGAGGAACGGGCAGACCGTCCTCACCTGTTCGTCTTTCAGGAGCGTGTCGCATCACTCTGACTACTCCTTCTACTATATCATCAACGTAGGTGAAGTCACGCTTGCAGTTGCCGTAGTTGAATATTTTAATGGTCTCGCCTTTCACGAGTTTGTTCGTGAAACCGAAGTATGCCATGTCTGGACGACCGGCAGGACCATAGACAGTGAAAAAACGAAGACCTGTAGATGGGATATTATATAGTTTGCTGTAAGCGTGCGCCATCAGTTCGTTACTTTTCTTGGTGGCGGCATAGAGGCTGACAGGATTGTCCACCTTATCATCGGTGGAATAGGGTATCTTCTTGTTGCTACCATAGACAGAGGAACTGCTGGCATAGACCAAATGTGCTACCTCATGGTGACGGCAGACTTCCAATATGTTGTAGAAACCGATGAGGTTGCTCTCGATATAGCTGCCGGGGTTAGTAATGCTGTAACGTACACCTGCCTGTGCGGCGAGGTTGACTACTACATCTATTTTGTTTTCGGTGAAAACGTTCTCAATGAGTGCTTTGTCGGCGATGCTGCCTTTGAGGAACGTCCAATCCTTAGACAGACTGTCTATTTCCGTCAGACGTTCGTATTTGAGATTGACGTCGTAGTAATCAGTAATAGAGTCGATGCCGATAACTTTGATATTGTCAAAGTCTGTTAGTAACCGTTTCACCAGATTGCTGCCGATGAAACCTGCGGCACCTGTGACAAGAATAGTCTTGCCTTTCAAATCTATATTGTATTCCAACATGAAACTAATCCCTTTTAAAAATGTCACGCGTATACACTTTCTCCCTCACATCGTCCAGGCACGCATCGTAGCGGTTGGCAATGATGGCTTGCGACTGCCGCTTGAAGGCATCAAGGTCGTTGACTACCTTACTACCGAAGAAAGATTCCCCGTCCACCAGGGTGGGCTCGTAGATAATGGTCGTGGCCCCTTTGGCTTTGATGCGCTTCATGATGCCCTGAATGGCCGACTGACGGAAGTTATCGGAGTTGGACTTCATCGTCAAGCGATACACGCCAATAACCACCACCTTCTCCTTTTCAGCTTCCCAATTCGCACTTTCATGGTAATAGCCGGCCTTGTTCAGCACTTGGTTGGCAATGAAGTCTTTACGGGTTCTATTTGATTCCACAATGGCAGACATCATGTTCTGGGGAACATCTGCATAGTTGGCCAACAACTGCTTTGTGTCTTTTGGTAGGCAGTAGCCGCCATAGCCGAAGCTGGGATTATTGTAGTGCGTACCAATACGTGGATCAAGCCCCACACCGCTGATAATGGCTTGTGAATCCAAGCCCTTCATTTCAGCGTAAGTGTCCAATTCGTTGAAGTAGCTGACACGTAGGGCAAGGTAGGTGTTGGCAAATAGCTTCACAGCTTCTGCCTCCTTCATACCCATGAACAAGGTATCAATTTCTTCCTTTATCGCTCCCTCTTGCAAAAGTTTTGCAAATATCTTCGCATATTCCTCTGCATCGGAATTGCCGATAGATTTAATGGCTGTATTCTCCTCATCGAACTCTTTTCCATCGATGATCTTTGGATAGCCTACGATGATACGACTGGGATAGAGGTTGTCGTAGAGTGCCTTGCTTTCGCGAAGGAACTCAGGCGAGAAGAGCAGGTTGAAATGCTTACCTTTCAATTCTGGTTCCAACTGAAACAGATGGGCATATTTCTTATAAAGCGACCGTGTATACCCAACAGGAATAGTGCTCTTGATAACCATAATGGCATCAGGGTTCACCTCCAACACCAAGTCTATTACATCCTCAATATGATGAGTATCGAAGAAATTCTTGACAGGATCGTAGTTAGTGGGGGCAGCTATGATAACAAAATCCACATCCTTATAGGCTGCTTTCCCGTCAAGGGTTGCGGTCAATTTCAAATCCTTTTCCGCAAAGTATTTTTCGATATACTCATCCTGTATCGGTGACACACGACGGTTTATCTTCTCTACCTTTTCGGGTATCACATCCACAGCCACCACATTATGATGTTGTGACAATAGTACTGCCATACTGAGACCGACATAGCCTGTACCGGCAACGGCGATTTTCAAATCTTTGTATTCTTGCATATCATATTGATTTTTTTCACAATTAATTAGTTGGTGTTACAACAACTGTAAGCATTCAATTTAGGGCATCCCCCTTTGAAAGGGCACACAAGTGTGCCCTAAACAGAGTTTTGTTAATTAATTGGTTTTAAATTTAACATTGGCATGTAGCCAAAGCGATTTTGTCAAGGACCATGTAAACATAATCCCTGCACCCGTTAAAGATATTTTTGAAAATAATTTCGATGAAATTACAAATAGAAATACCATGAAGCTTCACTATTCCAATCACACTATGATAAGTTGCAGCCATTTCAGCTCCTGCGTCACTATCGTAATGAAGCGAACTGTTTCGTTGAGTAGTCAGCTTTCGAATGGTTCGCTCAACTTCGTTATCCAAACTTCTTGATAATCTGGTGGAATGTGGAATCAGAATCTTAAAGGTAAAACAAAAAAGAAGCGGTGGCTTCCGTAGCGACAAAGACGCCAAGGACTTTATGGCGATACATTCAGTCACCTATACGGCAAAAAAGAATCAATATTCACGTTAGGATGCCGTTTTAGCATTGGTCCGATAGGCCAATCGATAAATCGTACCCTTACTTACGTATTCGTATAGATGAGTAGTTACTTGACACTCAAAACGAGTTAAGAATCAATAAAAGTGAGGTTCAATAATCACAACACCCTTTATGACGGCTTCTATTATATTCATTATTGGTCAGCAGCTAATTCATCAATTACTTTTAAAAGGTACTGCCCATATTGGTTTTTCGACATAGGCTGAGCCAATTTCTTCATTTTATCAGAATTAATCCACCCTTGACGAAGTGCAATGCCTTCCAGACATGCTATTTTCAACCCTTGACGTTTCTCAATCACTTCGATAAAGGTACTTGCTTCACTCAAAGAGTCGTGCGTACCTGTGTCCAACCAAGCAAAGCCACGCCCCAAAGTCTGTACTTTCAATTGTTCTTTTTTCAGAAAATACTGATTCACAGTTGTAATTTCCAACTCACCACGGGCAGAAGGTTTTATGTTCTTAGCAACTTCCACAACCTTATTAGGATAAAAATAAAGTCCAACAACGGCATAATTGCTTTTAGGCACTTTCGGTTTTTCTTCAATGGAAAGACAATTACCTCTTTTATCAAACTCCGCAACCCCATAACGTTCCGGATCATTCACCCAATAACCAAACACAGTGGCTTTTTGCTTTTCATCAGCAACACGGACTGCCTCTTTTAACATAGCCGAAAAGCCATTACCATGAAAAATATTATCACCCAAAACCAAACATACTGAATCATCACCGATAAATTTCTCACCAATAATAAAAGCTTGTGCTAAACCATCAGGAGAAGGTTGTTCCGCATATTCAAATCGCACTCCATAATCAGAACCGTCACCCAGCAAACGTTGAAAGCCGGGTAAATCATAAGGAGTGGAGATAATTAAAATCTCACGAATCCCTGCCAACATGAGTACAGAGATAGGATAATAGATCATCGGTTTATCGAATATCGGAAGTAACTGCTTACTGACTCCTTTGGTAATCGGATATAAGCGAGTGCCGGAACCACCGGCCAAAACAATACCTTTCATAATTAAAACTTAAAGGGAATTCGATTGATTTTTAACTATTGGCATACAGCCATAACAGTTGGTTGTCGATTGGCAGCAAAGATATATATCATTTTTGAGCCCTAATTTGAGTGCTTACAGATAAGTATCTTACTTAAAAATCATTATCTTTCGTTCATCCAAATTTATTCTTCAACATACTCCCACGGATAAGGATTATCCACCACAGTCTGAAACTCGTTGATAGCCTCTTGCTGTTCACTAGTAAGTGACACCGAATCCCAAGAAGCGATAATTGCACGGGCTTCGTCAGCCAAAGGCTCGTCGAATACCTCACCATAGCAGGCGGTAAGCAGACGAAGCTTCAATAGTGAAGCGGGAAGAGTATCGAGGATATCCCAGCAACGATCTAATATCTTCTGAACATGTTCGCGCTTTTCTCCGTGGTCGATGAACGATGCGTTGTAACCCATTAGGAGAGCGAGACAGACAGAGGCCTGTTCTTCAACCGTGGAACCTTTGACACCGGAATTATACAATGTTGTGGTCAAGCGGTAAACTTCATTGTTGCGGCGGGACAAGTCATCGCTGTAAATGGGACTCCCGTCCATGCCCAAATACATCAGGTCGTGCGCGGCACGCTGAAGGGAAGCTACTTCTTCGGAAAGAGTCATAATAAATTTGAATTATGAATTATTTGATTACTTCTATAAGATCAGGGTGAATAGTGGCCATGGCAACAGCTATGACACCTTGTATAGCAATGACTACGCGACGATCCCGGGCACCTTTCACTTTCAGGAAAACACCTTCCTGACCCTCGAAGTCACCACCTGTAATACGAACTTTGGTTCCTTTGGACAAGTTGAGTTCATCGGGTTGAAAGTATAAAAGATGGTCACTGTAAGTACCGGCTACAGCGATGAAACGCTGCATTTCATTGTCGGGGATAATGATCTTCTTGCCGCTACGGTTATCGGTGATATATTGCAAATAAGCAACCATAGACTTGACACGTTTCACTTCGGAAGGACAAGCATGAATAAAAATTAGATTGTGAATGATAGGAACCAAAACACGGACTTTTTTCCCTTTCTTTATACTTATCTTATATTGCATAGGAACAAAACAGCCCAAGTTCTCTTTCGCAAGCAACCGCATAGCGTCAGTCTCTCGACGATAAGTGGCACGCATAGCGAACCATATTTCGGTCTCTTTTTCCACTTCCATTATACGATTATTTCAGAAAAGGACATTCTCCCGGGGCTTTGAACTTCTTACATACACTTGAAATTCAACCACTTGCGAGTACTTTATGTAATATACGGCAAGCTTTGTACTCTCTTGCCACGGTTTCTTGTAGTTACTCATTACCTATCTGGTAAGAAACTATAAACAAACGAATTATACTAAAAAAACGTGTTTTTAAACGTTCGTCTATTTGAACACTATTTTTGTATTCATTTTTTCATTATCGAAACATAAAAGCAGACAGATAAAAAAGAGATTTTTATCCATAGATATCTATCTAGAAATTAATATATTAAGGTAGAAAGGCAAGAGTGCAAATCTTTTTTTTAATTAAACATTTTGCTATTATGAAAATACCCCTTATCTTTGCGTTCAAATAGACGAACGTTTTTTGAAACATCTCTCCTTAAACAAATTATCTCACTATAAGTCAACAGCTTACCTCCAAAAAGAAATTAAACTCCACAATTTATCTTATATTTGTAAGTTTACTAAATTTTTCGTCCATACCTTTGCAACATTTTATACAAATAAAAATCACTAAAATTAAAAAGATTATGAACTACGAAAACAAACAACAAGAAGAAAAAAAAAGAATTCAAAAAAAACAAAACGGGCAACAAGCAAATCTCTGACAATAGAGACCTTAAGTCAAACAGAGGACGAAAAAAGGAGAAACCCATACAAGGGATTGTTTTGAAACACTACGAATGCTTAAAGCTACTAATCACACTCTATCAAGATGGGGCAATGGGTATAAAAAAGGAGACATCACAAGTTGCACTAGCACGATATATAGACGACAAAAAACTATTAGGGAATATTCGAAATGGAATATTCATTCCATTGAAGTTCAGCACTATTCTAAAGGAAACAAACACCATCTGGAACGAAATGCTACGAGATAAATCCATTGGCATAAAATAGACAAGAAAACACACCATGAATTATTATACTCCAACCTAATCGGCAAACACTCTACCTTCGGGCCGACAAACAATTTATAAACTTTAAAATCATTATAATATGAAGAAGTTGAAAAGCCCGGCATCACAAAGTGAAGCCATGAAACTGAGATGGAAAAAACGGATCGTCTTCGAGAAAGGATACACCGAGTCGTGCGCCGAATGGATGGCAGAACGACTTGAAGCACTCCTGGACCATATGCAATATGGACATGCGACGGTAGCTTACCGAAAACAAAACGGGAGTTTCCAACTGGTGAAAGCAACACTGATTTACTACGAAGCGGAGTTCCACAAGAAGTATGATCCCGCAGAAGTAGAAGGTGCCGTAGTCTACTGGAATGTGGACGAACAGAGATGGACGACGTTTCAAGTGGAGAATTTTATGGAGTGGAGACCGGTGGTATAGGGTGCCACCATAGATTACACGGATTTTCACGGATGAATTATTTATACTTTGAGAAATCAAGTGAAAACGTCTTTGGAAATCCGGAGTAATTTGTGGTAAATGTATTATTGAAAGTACAAACAACTAATCTAAAAAAACAAATATGGCAATAGCATACGACGGGATCAATTATTTTCCGGTGGGCGTAAACTTCATGGAAGAGAACGCAATGGAAGTGATAGAAGCAAAATATGGAATAAAAGGGTCGGCAATTGTGCTGAAACTGATGTGTAAGATTTACAAGGAGGGATACTACATACGATGGGATGAAGAACAGTGCCTGATTTTCGCAAACAAGGCAGGAAGAGAGGTGCAGGCAGAAGAGGTGCAGGGGATCATCGAGATTCTGTTCACCAAAGGAATACTGGACAGAAACAGTTATCAGGAAAACGGAATACTGACTTCGGAAAGTATACAGAAAGTATGGATGGAAGCGACAAAGCGAAGGAAAAGAGAGTTGTCGGAGCTCCCTTACCTGATGGTGAAACCGGAAAAAGAAAATGGAAAAGCCGACACTCCCCCGGCACTGCAAGAAATTCAGCAACCAGAGCTGTTCAAAAAGGAAAAAACACCTGTTAACCCGAAAAATGTAGTACATCATGTAGCCGTTGACGCAAAAAATGTATGCAATTCCGGACAAAGTAAAGTAAAAGAAAATAAAGCAGAGGAAAATAAAGAATTTCCCCCCTCAGCTCCCCCAAAAGGGGAGGGAGAAGAGCGGAAGGGGGATTCTGCTTATCTCCCGATACCGGGATACGCCTTCAATACAATGACGCACAATTACTCGGGACTGATGGACACGCTAAAGAGATTAAGCATTACCGACACCGGGGAAGTAAACTCCATACTCAGGCTGTCGGACTATGGGAGGAAGGGAACGACGGTATGGAAACTGATTGCCAACACTTGCTGGAGCGACATCGGAGCCAAAGGAAGATACCTGATAGCGGCGCTAAACAAGACGAAAAGAAGGTAGCAGAGAGTGTCAGTCCCCTATTTGTAGTTGACAAAAAAGCAAGTATACAGGCTTTTGACCAGAAAGGGATTCAGTGAAACAAAGAAGTAAAAAGTGTGCTTAACGAACTAAAACACAGTGTTTTTAAAGCACAAGATTTCTCTCGCCCAAAGCTTTGTTTTAACGCTACGTTAAAGCTTGTTCCTTAAATGCAAATAGCAAGTGTTTTCAATGCAAAAGGCTTGTTATTTGCACACAAGAATAAAATAACGGAGAAATGGCGTTAACAATGTTAATTGAGAAACACTCTACAAACAAAAAGAAATCTCTGTCATTCTAAAATCAAAAGTACAAATAGCCGTAATCAAATTCACAATATATTGTGAATTTCATGATGAAAGTACATAACTCAAGCCACAAAAAGCTCAAATTCACAATATATTGGGAATTTCCTTGCTTATCAAACAAATACTTAGTATTTTTGTTTCAAATTCACAATATATTGGGAATATGAAACAAATTGGAATACAGATTCGCCAACGAAGAAAAATGTTGGGTATAAATCAGCAAACACTTGCCGATTTAGCACAAATCAGTATCAATACTATAACAAAAATTGAAAATGGAGAAATAAATATTAATTTTCAAAAGCTCTATGCCATATTGGAGGTATTAGGATTAGAACTTTCTCTGAAAATTAAAAATAAGGAGGGACATCTATGAGACAAGGAGTCGTATACTTGAATAAAGAACGGGTAGGCATTATTACGGAATTATCTTCTAACGAATATAAATTTCGCTATGATGACGAATATTTCAATGATCCATCAAAGCCCTCCATAAGCCTGACATTGACAAAACAACAACAGGAATATACTTCCCATTATCTATTTCCTTTTTTTGCCAACATGCTGTCAGAAGGGCACAACCGCATCGTTCAGGCAAGATTATTGCAGATTGATGAAAAAGATGATTTTGGTATTTTATTAGCTACAGCACATACCGACACGGCTGGGGCTGTAACCATAAAACCTCTCGACTATGATTGAATTAACTTGCTGTCCTTCTACTTTACAAAAGGGATTCTCAACCTATTCGCCTGTTGCATTGAAAGAGCTGTTCAATAGCCAAAAGGTAAACCATATACTGCCATACAATGGCATGGACAATAATGAAACGGAACAAAAAGAATTTCAGGATAACAACAAACACATGTCTATATCCGGAGCTCAACAAAAATACTCTCTTGTAGTAGATAATGGGCAAATGAGACTATCACTGGAACAGGAGCAAGCCACATTGTTACTTAAAACCAAACTTTCTGAATATGCCAACAAAGAGATAAGTCCAGCCAATGAACACTTAACCATGCAAATAGCCTCGCAAGTTTACAATATTCCTACAGCAGCCAATGGGCTCTGTTTTTTTCAAAATGATGAACCTGCCTATATCACACGACGTTTTGACATTGCACCCAATGGAAGAAAATTCAGAAAAGAAGATTTTGCTTCTTTAGCCGGAATATCAAAGGGTAATAAAGGTCCCAACTACAAATATGATGTATTAAGTTATGAAGAGATGGCGGATATTATCAAACAGTACGTCTCAGCATCATCTGTAGAGGTTCTAAAATTCTTTCGATTAGTTATTTTCAACTTCCTTTTTTCAAATGGAGATGCTCATGCTAAAAATTTCTCTTTGTTAGAAACTCCTTCTGGAGATTTTATACTTGCTCCGGCATATGATTTGCTAAATACCAGACTGCATATTTTTGATGATCATGTATTTGCTTTACAACGTGGCTTGTTTAAAGAGAATACGTTAAACGGAAATGACGGTGCGGTTACAGGAAAAGAATTCATAGAATTTGGTATCCGCATCGGCATTCCCCCCAAAAGAGTTCATAAAGAGCTAATAAGCTTTTGCCAAAAGGCAGAACAAGTACAAGATTTAGTCGAAAAATCATTTTTACCGAATCAATTAAAGAAACAATATTTACTCCATTACCAAATGAGAAAAGATTCCTATCTTTCGGTAGGCATTCTCACATAAAATTATACCAGCTTCTTTTTCTTCCTGTAGTTTTCACGAAACTCTTTGGGCGAACATTCTTTCTTTTTCTTGAAGATCCGATTGAAATTAGAAAGATTATTAAACCCGCATTCATAACAGATTTCAGCAATAGACATAGTAGAATCAACCAGCAGGCGGGCAGCAAACCCCAAACGAATGTCAATGATATAGTCCGAAAGATTCTTACCGGTACGCAATTTAAAGAAGCGACTGAAAGATACCGGAGTCATTCCTACCATATCAGCCAGCTGATTCAGGCGGATCTCTTCCTGATAATGGGCATTAATATATTCCTGCACTTTCTGCACACGGCGGCTATCCGAATGAATGCCGATTTTCGCGAAGGAAGAACTTGACAACGTACGGGCCTCTTCATTGAAAAGTGACAGTTCATAAAGTATGGTCAAGAACTTGATGACAGCATAAAACCCCTGTTTCTCGGATGCCAGCGTATCGAGAAGGGGATAAATTTTCAGGATGGCGGACATCGGAAAACAAAGACCTTTCTGAGCTTTCTCAAGCATATCACGAATAGAATCGAACTGATTCTTATTGATAAAACTTTTGAAGAAAAGATCAGAAGAGAACTGAATCGTTATTTCACGGATCTCTTTTGAATGACAATCATGTTGTTCCCATACATGTTCCAAATCCTTTCCGGTAATCAGAACCAAATCATAATCACTGATCACTTCTGCCGAATCACCGACGATCCGTCGCACACCGGCTGCTTTCTCCGTAAAGTTCAGCTCAAATTCGGCATGATTGTGAATGGGATAAGTAAACTCCGTTTTATACCGTTCGGCAATGTAGAAACAATCCTTATCGGACAGCGGAGTGATCTCCCGAATAATATTGCTTTGTAGTGCATTCATAGCTAATATAGTATTATTAGCCACAAATATAACACACTTTTTTAATTTCTTCTATTCCACTCCCGAAAATCTTCTCCCGTAGGATTCTGGAATACGCGCAAACCAAATTCCGGAACAATGGCAAGCAGATGATCGAATACATCGGCCTGAATTCCTTCGTAAGGTACCCACTCTTTCACAGCAGAAAAAAAGTAAAGTTCGACCGGAATACCTTGTTCGGTGGGCTGAAGATACCGTACCATACAAGTGAGGTTCTTATTGACATCGGGAAGACTTTTCAAGTAGTTGGTCAGATAGGCACGGAATACTCCGAGATTGGTCTGGCGTCGCCCATTGACCAAAATAGAGTTGTCTATGTGATGTTCTTTATTATACTCTTTCACCACCTGCTCGGTCTGCTCCACATAATCGGTCAACAATTGGATTTTCTTATATTTAGCCAACATTTCGGGGGTACAGAATCTTACACTGTTCATATCGATATTGATAGAACGCTTCACACGCCGTCCACCGGACTCTTGCATACCCCGCCAATTCTGAAAAGAATCGCTGACCAGCAGATAGGGAGGGATGGTAGTGATGGTATTGTCCCAATTGCGCACCTTCACCGTATTGAGCGTCACTTCAATCACCGTACCGTCGGCTCCGTATTTGGGCATAGCAATCCAGTCACCTACTTTCAGCATATTATTTGCAGAAAGTTGAATGCCGGACACAAATCCCATGATACTGTCTTTAAACACCAACATCAGGATGGCAGCCGAAGCACCAAGCCCGGTGAGCAATACCATCGGAGATTTATCTATCAATACACTGATAACAACAATTCCTCCAATGAAAAATAGTATCACTTGTGCCGTTTGCAACAAACCTTTCAATGGTCGATCACGAAACTGTTCTCGCTCACTGTATACATGATAAACAGCCGACAGAAATGCACTGATAAAACGCAGAAAAACCGCAATGATATAAATCATGCAGATACGACGGATAAAATCGAGGGCACTTACATTCGGAATTGCCAAAGGAATCAACACATAAATAATGATGGGGGGGACAAGGTGACTGAGGTAAATCAAAACTTTACGGTCGAACACAATATCATCCCAGGTTGCTTTGGTCTTTTTCACTAGTTTAGCAACTACTCTTAAAAGAATGTTACGACAAATAAGATCGGCTAAAAAGGCAATGCCAATAATCAGTACCAGTGTCATAATGGGACCTACTTCACTGGAGTCAAATCCCCAGGAAACGAATAAGTCATTTATTTTTTCGGTTATCTGTTCCATATAAAAACTCTTTTATGTCTTCTTTCAACCATTGATAAAGGTATAAATCTTTGTAAGCACTATTTTTGCGAAGCATTACCTCGACATTGACCTGACTGTTTTGATAACAAGTCAGTTCATTATGAAATTGTTCGTCATGTTCCGCCAATTTTTTGATTTCTTGTTCCCGTTCGCGTCGCAGGGCTGTACAAACGGGAGTCAATACTTTCATCACGACATTGTCCATGATGTGATGCCCCTGAATAAACAGATATGTTGTGTCAGGAAGCACTCCAAGTCCTTTTAATTCGACCGATAACTTATCGACCTCTTCGATACCTTGTGGAAAACGCGTGGATAACTCAGAAAGTTTAGACGTTACCGAACGCCTCACTGCCTCCAAAGAACGTTCCGGATGCCTCAAGCTGACATCGTGCAAACGAACACAGGCATTGAATTCACTCATAGTAAACGTATAAGTATCATGACGACGATAAAACCAGACAGACCACAGGAAAAGTGGATAAGCAATCTGAGAGTATCGTTTCATAAACTCATTGAAGTCAATCAGGTGTCTGTCGTTCAAAGTGGCTTGCACACAGACCTCATGCAAGCTATCGGCATAACAATGATAGTTTTCAATAGCATAAGCATAGGTCTGAAAAATATATCTATTACGATTAATTTTACGTGAAGTAGCAGTAGCTCCTTGCAACAAAAAGTCATAATCGCTATCCACACAGGCAATCAGACTTTTGCCTAACTCGGCCGTATTAAGGGTATTCATCAGTACCATTTTCTTGCCTTTAGCCAAAGATGTAGCCGAAGGAAGCATCACCTGAAAATAATGTTCTTCGTCCTCAAACTCCTCAAGCAGTGTACGCCAGAAAGCTACATCGTCATAACTCTCAACATAAGCTACAATCCGGCGGCGCGCCTTTTTAGAGTATAACTTATGAGCAGCATTGAAATAGGAAGAAGTCAGATTGTCTTTGAGACTGATTGCCATAGGTCGTGTTTTAGTTAAATGCTACTTATAGCTGGTTGCAATATCACTTACTTCGGTCACAGCATCGAGCCATCCTTCCATGATCACTGCAGGAGAATGTGTCGTTAGTATAATCTGCACATTCGGATTCAGTTCACGGATCATCGATATCAGCTTTTGCTGCCATTCGATATGCAAAGAAGCTTCGGGCTCGTCCATGAACAATACGCAATGGGCATTATCCTGTACAAGTACAGTAAGCAGAATAACTAACATCTGCTTTTCACCGGAAGAAAGTTTATAAGGAAACAGAAGTTCACCATCCTGATAGAAAGCAATATCATTGCGTCTACGGTCTATTTTTTTACGGGTATAGCTGAATAGTTCGTCAACCATGTCTTGAAAACGACGTTTAGCAATGGAAAGCGTGGCTGCTTTACTACGTTCTTCCTCGTTATTGCTGCTCAACAGCTCGATCATCTTATTGCCTATATTGACTTGATAATCCAGATAACGGCGCTGCAACAGATAGAGTTGCCAGTCGAGTTCGGACTTTACATTCTTATCTGCCATACGAGCTGTGAAATCCCCCATAATAAGCGGACGATCGTAACTACGGATAACATCATAAGGAATGTAAGTAGCTTCGGGATTGTCGAAAAAGATATGTACTCCGTTTTTTTCATCACTCTTCACTTCACCCGACAGTTGCTCGAGATACCCGACCGATCGATTCAGGATAGTGGTTTTTCCAACTCCATTGATTCCGGATAGTATATTGACATCCGGACGAAGGTCCCAGACTATATTGAAACGGTCCCATAATCCGTCTATTTCAATTCGTTTGATATAATTGGCTGATAGTTCCATAAATGGTTGCATTTAAATTAAACAAATATAGAAAATTCAAACGATAAATTGGTTACTTTTGCATCAGTTTTCAATAAAGGTAACATTTTCGGTATGGAGATTGATAAGAATCTGAAAGGACACGCATTGGCATTTACAGCCAACGTGATGTGGGGGCTGATGTCCCCCATTGGTAAATCGGCATTGGCAGAGTTCTCAGCGCTTTCGGTAACCACCTTCCGCATGGTAGGTGCCGCAGCAGCTTTCTGGATACTTTCCGCTTTCTGCAAACAAGAGCAGGTAGGACACCGTGACATGGTGAAGATTTTTTTTGCTTCTCTGTTTGCCCTTGTTTTCAATCAGGGGATATTTATATTCGGATTGTCTCTCACTTCTCCGATAGACGCATCTATCGTAACAACAACTTCACCTATCATCACCATGATTGTGGCAGCTATCTATCTGAAAGAACCGGTTACCAACAAAAAGGTTTTGGGCATCTTTATCGGAGCAATGGGAGCGTTAATCTTAATTCTAAGCAGTCAGGCAGTAAGTGCAGGAGGAGGAAGCATTTGGGGAGATTTACTTTGCATGATTGCGCAACTTAGCTTCTCCATCTATTTAACCGTATTCAAAGGGTTATCCCAACGCTATTCGGCCATCACGATTAATAAGTGGATGTTTATCTATGCATCCATCTGTTATATTCCTTTCTCATACCAGGATATAGCAAGCATTAAATGGGACAGCATTTCGACAGCCGCCATCTATCAAGTACTTTATGTGGTACTATGTGGAAGTTTCATTGCTTACATCTGCATCATGACCGCGCAAAAACTAATGCGCCCTACAGTAGTAAGCATGTATAATTATGTACAGCCTATTGTTGCTTCTATTGCTGCTATTTTAATGGGAATCGGAAGCTTCGGCTGGGAAAAAGGGGTTGCGATCGCATTGGTATTTCTTGGAGTCTACTTTGTGACTCAAAGTAAATCGAAAGCAGATTTGGAAGGTGTGTCATAACTCACCACAGAATTTTGACACACCTTTATCATTATTTCAGATCTTCAAAATAGGTATCGAGTAGGCTCTTGGCAGCAACAAAAGAGGTCAGATTTCCCCTGAGCACTTGTTGTTCCTTTTCTTGTAACATCGATTCGATCTTAGCATTATGATAGAAACTGTCACGTAACTGTTCATTGATGCTTTCATACATCCAGTATTTACTTTGTTCGTTACGGCGATATTCAAAATAGCCATTACCTTTCACAAAATCGATATACTCATACACCATATCCCATATTTCCTTTACCCCAAGATTGTAGAATCCGGAATATGTGAGTACACGCGGTGTCCATCCGGAATCGGGAGCGGGAAAAAGATGCAAAGCATTACGGAACTGAGCAGCGGCTAATTTGGCTTTATCGATATTGCTACCATCAGCCTTATTAATCACAATACCATCTGCCATTTCCATGATACCGCGTTTAATACCTTGAAGTTCGTCTCCCGTACCGGCCAACTGAATCAACAGAAAGAAATCGACCATCGAGTGAACAGCCGTTTCACTCTGTCCCACTCCCACCGTCTCTACAAATATCTTATCGAAGCCGGCCGCTTCACACAGAATGATTGTTTCACGGGTTTTACGGGCTACTCCCCCCAAAGAACCGGCGGAAGGGCTAGGACGTATAAATGATTTAGGATGCACTGAAAGCTGCTCCATACGGGTTTTATCACCCAAAATACTTCCTTTGCTGCGTTCACTGCTCGGGTCGATGGCTAAAACAGCTAACTTACCTCCCTTTTCGAGAACGTGCAATCCAAAGACATCAATCGAGGTGCTTTTACCGGCTCCCGGTACACCACTGATACCTACACGGATTGAATTTCCGGAATAGGGCAGACATTTTTCAATAACTTCCTGGGCAGTAGCCTGATGTTCAGGACGCACACTTTCTACCAAAGTCACAGCCTGACTCAAGATCGTCACATCTCCCTTGACAATCCCCTCCACAAACTCACTAACCGACAATTGACGCTTCTTTACCTTCCGTTTCAGATAAGGATTTACAGATGACGGTTGTTCAATGCCTGCATTCACAACCAAACCTTTATACGCTTCGTTATTCTCAGGATGTTCCATGGCAGATATTAATTATGTGATTCGTTATTCGTAGCTTTTACATCGATCTCCACTTTCGGTTGCACCGGATCATTGGTGATCATCAGGATCCGTAAATGTCTCTTTTTCTTTCCAAGGTTCTTTTTCAGAACAGTCACCCTCAGCCGAGTACTTTCACCCGGTTGCAGTACAGTTTTTTTCAAAGCAACCCCCACTGCCGGATTAAACACTTGCAATTTGCTAATTTGCAGAGGAGATTTACCTGTATTAGTGATAACAATGTCTCGTCTGGCTTTGTTTTTCTTGGCCAGCACCTGACTTAAATCAATCTTAGATTCGGACAGGCGAATAACAGGAGCGACCGCCTTATCCTGTTCGGTCATTCCTGAAAAGTCCGGAAGAAGGACTGCTGACACAGGTATTTCGTTCTCTTCACCCACTTTATCACCGGCAAAACGAGCCAGATAAACAGAAGACTGGGTCAAGCCCAAATCCATTAGTTGTTTGGTGTCGAGTGTGAGAGTAATGGTTCCTTTCTTACCCTTTAAAAGGACGGTCGGATTAGTTTCCATTTTCAGATAAGGCGGAAGGTGCATCAATACAGGTTCGTATGGACGATCGGAAAGATTGACTACTCCTAATGTGATTACCGGTTTCTCTCCACTGTGTGCATCCGGAAAATCAATATCTGTACGATCAATCCGGATTTGCCCGATTGCATAAGGATGTGTTTTAGTAAAGTCCTTGATTTCCTGAACCACCTCCCCGTCAAAATTCAGATAAACCAAACTGGGCTGTGCATTGCTGTAAATGCCGATTGACTTATTGAAATGCCCTAGCGCTTTAGCATCAAACGTAGCACTAACTGTTCCTTTTTCTCCGGGAGCAATCGGAGTTTTCGTCCAGTTAGCAACCGAACAGGCACAAGAAGTGGTAACATTAGTCAGTACCAAAGGTTTATCACCTGTATTGGTAATAGTATATTCTACAGAAACCGGACGTTTCCATTCGATTTGTCCGAAATGATGGGTCTCCTTATTAGAAGAGATACGAGGTTGAGCTACAGCCGATAAAGTAATAGTAAGTAAAGTAAATATGAAGAGTAAACTACGTTTCATTCGTCTCTGGTTTATAATTATTAGTTGTTTAGAGTACAAAAATAGGGGTTTTCAGTGAGATTCTGTCATTGATTACATATTTTTAAGCACAAGACATGATAGCATACTTCTTTTGTAAATACTCTTAAAGCAACTATTTACCACTATCCATTAACATAGATATGGCTTTCTCGTATTGCTGCCATGACTGCTTATTACGTAAAGGGTTTCCCAACCATACTACCTTATTTGAGCGGTCTATAACGAAATCTTGATATAAAGGATTATCAAAAATACCATTTTCTTTTTTAAAACATCCCAATGAATCAAAAAATATCGGATAACTGACATGCATTTGTCTAAACACCTCATTAACAGTAAAAGTATCTTTTTCATGCACAATCATAAGAACTCCTGTATGCGTATCCAGCAACCGACGCTTATTTGTTTTCATATATTGCATCTTCTCCAAACGACAAGGTGTACAATTACCCGAATCGACATAAGATATCAGTAAAAATTGGTCTTTAAAAGCCTTATTACCAACCGTATTAAAGTTTTTATCGGAAAAGATAATTTCTTTTCCGATAAAAGCTTCTAGTTCCGAATATACGTTTTTCTTTTTACCACAGGATAATAGAACAATGGTGCAGAACATCAGACTAAGAATTCCAAGCTTTCCCATCAATACTTCATTTACTAAGCCAGGAAACGTCATAAGCCCAAATCGAATCATCTTCACCCTGAGCGTACAATCTATTATTTTGAGGATCTAAAGTGATCCAAGAGATCTCCTTATCCAACTGTATCTTATATACGGGCCGCCCTTCCCAATCGAAGACATGGACAGTCTTTGATTTAAAAGGATACTTACCTCCCATTTCTGCCTGATCAATATAAAGGGCAAATATATATCGTGAATTCACAGCCGCACTTGTATAATAATAGCGTATGCACTCAAGATTTTGTTCTATATCACTGAAGTCAAGCGTATCATCCATCCTGTACCCTACTTGTTTTCCTGACTTTACATCTAATATGGTGATCTGGGCAACCCGCTGCATGGCAATGGCCACTTTAGTCTGATTTGGATGTATATAACTATGATTAGCGTAAAACATGCCACTCAGAACATCATATTTATCATCCTTCAAAATAACCGGTCGGTTGAACAACTTATATTCCTTCACTTTATTCCCCAAAGAATCTTTATATAAATAAAATTTGCGCGGAATATATTCTTTACCTTTGGAATACTGTTCCTCACACTGATTTTGCCCTAATATATATCCATCTTTCAAAAAGAACAGGGTAGTAGCCGGGTAAACGAAATATTTATTCCAATCCATGGGAATAATAGCATCGCAAACAGTAGCTCCTGTCTCTATAGACTTTGTAATATTCAATAATCTAGCTGATTGGGCATTATCTCTGACCCATAACTTCAATTCGCCATTCTCCCTTATAAACTGCTGAGAGTTTTTACAGGATAAATAGTCATTTGGCCCTTGCCCTTTGGGACATAAAGAAGCGATATGTTTGCCACTATTCACACTAAATACATACATCCAGCAATCACTATATTTATGCGAAGTAAAAAACAATAATGAGTCATACGCTAATACTGAACCGTCATAAATATCTTCAAGCTCTACTTTTACCGGAGACAACAAAGTATCGTTATCAAACGATTTGATAACTGTTATATCACCATTAAAGTAAAGATCCGTCTCTTCTTTACAAGCAAAAAAAACAAATCCGACCATGAAAAGGATTAAAATAAACCTATTCTTCCATTTATTTTTTAAAACCATCATTCTAACATGTATTAGTTAACTATCTCGTACAATAAAGAAAACTATATATCCAATCTTTGTGACCTTCGGTAGTACCAGATGGACAACGGTAAATAACGCTTTCGGTAGTTCCTGAATTACACACCAAATAATACTCTCCCGTAGAATCATCTTTTGTAAATTCACTGGAGCTTACACACTTTTTTATCGTAGTTGATGGATTATCCTCATTCCCTATACCATCGCCTTCAGCATTAGCAAGAGATTCAACATTTGCCAATGCAATATCTCTGGCGTTCTTTTTATTATCTACGAATTTAAGAAACACAACTCCTGCTAAAGCAGAGAAACAAAGCACTGTTAGAATAGTAAATAATTTTTTTATTTTCATAAAAATAGATTTAAGGTTTAACAATCATATCCTACAAAGATAAGTTTTATTTGCAACAAAAACCATTTTAATAAAAATATTATAATATAATTCAAAGATTATAAACTAAAAATAAAAAAGAGATGCAGATACTTACATAATCCAAGTATCTGCATCTTAAAAAAGACAGAGTTCTATTTACTGAGAAACTTCGTAACGGGCAGAAGCTGAATGGGCAGCATATTCGGGTGCATAGGCACTTTGAATAGTAGCAATTCCTGCTTCATAACTTCCCGCACGATCTACACGATAACTGTATTCTAAAACATAAGTCCCCTTATTCAAAGTATCGAAGAAGAAATCGGTAGAAGCATCTTTTACTGCAACATAACAACCGACATCACCGACATTACGATATCCGGACAGGACCTCTACCGGTTCAAGACAAGCAGCACGTTGATCTTTCAATTGTACAAAGTCCATTGTACGATCGAGACGAACGGTCAGACGAACAACTACTTTATCACCAACCTTTAATTGAGTTTTACCGATAACCGGCTGTAACCGGCGATTATTATTAACAATCGTCTCTACATACAATTTCTTATCAACATTCAACCCACTTCCCTGGCGGACCACTTTATCAAGATTCTCTTCGAACTGTGCATAAACTGCTCCCCAGGCAATACCCGGATCTCTCTTTTCAACGATAATCTCATCGGTATTCACGGTCTTCTTATCGGTAAAAGTCTTTTTGATATAGCCTAATCCCGGAACAGTCGTCTTGGCAGGACTTATCGTTTCTAAAACTTCATTGCCAAGGACAATACGCACGTCTCCCTGATTATCCAATAAATTAGTACCCCGGTAAAGCAAAGCATAAACAGCATTGGCTGTAGCTACCGGAGAGTCCCACTGTTGAGTTTGCTTCTGTTTTAAAAGCCACATTTTCATTTCTTCAACAATCGTGGCATTGCTGCCTACCATCTCAAAAGCCTCCATTACATCAACATGGGCAGGCACTTTTAAGTTATTCCAAGCATACGGACTATCAGTCCTATCAAAGAACATGCCTTGCTCGTCTGTTTGAGTAAGATATTCTTTGAGAGATGCCATAAACTCCTGAGCTTCTTTTACCTTACCTGCCTTCTGTAATACAATAGCCGACCAGGCCTTCTCGGTGACGGATTGTTGAGACAATGATGGAGCAACTTTGGATAGGAAGTAATCATAACCTTCTTTCACCGATGCCGGAACTTTTTCGCCAGAGACAGCAATCAAATAAAGATACTTCAATGCACTTCGTGAAATTCCCTCTGATTTATTGCCAACCTTTTCTGCCTCACGGATAGAACGATATTCCTGCAAGGCTTCTTTATGGAGATAACCGAAAGCTGCTTGTTGCATATCCAGCGCTCCTCCCTCCAGCGGCTTCCCTGTAAGCAGGGCTATACGTGCATTCTGTTCTACAATGAAGTCGGTGACAAAAAGACTTCCGTCCATTCCTTTATACCAGCTCCACGAACCATCAGGTAACTGGAGTTCCTTTAATTTCAACAAAGCTGCTGTATTACTGTTACGGATATTATTCAAATCGAATAAAGTGGCAATACGCTCTTTTTGTTCGCTTTCCGAAGTCGCTTCCATCACCCAAGGAGATTCAGAAAGAAGGATATTCTTCACTTCCTGATTTTTTTGCAAATTACTCAAGAAGCTTTCTTTAGTGCCTCCCTGGAGTTTCCAACTATCAAATATTGCCTGAATACGTGGCTGAGCATTCATGATATAAGAAGCCATTGTATTGGCATACCAGGAAGTAGCCCACGAAATAGCATCATCATTCCGAGGTTGTGATAGTGCCGGTAATGCTTGCACTGCATACCAAGCCGGATTGGAAGTAAACTCTACAGTTAAACGGCGGTTGGTCGCAGTCTTACTATGGTGATTGAACAGATCGGCCAAAGAAAAAGTACGTGTTTGCTCGCCACGAACAGGCATGGGCAAAGTCTCTGTCAAGTTCTCCTTATCACTGAGAACCGGAAGCAAATGCTGCTCTCCATCACTGAAATTTCCTCCTTCGGCAATCATCCGGCATCCCAAAATTTCATATTTATCAGTTACTGTGAACAAGAAACTTACACCGACACTCTGTCCGGCTCCGGCATTAAATTTCTTCTGTTGGGTCGATATTACCTGATCTGTCATTGGATCGAAAAGTACCAGTTTCACAGTACCAGACAGATTTTTACCGGTCAGATTACTAACAGAAGCAGCCATGGAAGTGTGATCTCCTACCCGGACAAACCGAGGTAGATTCGGAGTAAGCATAAACTCTTTACTGGTAACAGCAGTAGCATCCATCTGCCCTGTCATCATATCTTGTGTATGAGCATATCCTCGGAAATTCCAGGTCGTGAGACTTTGAGGCATACGGAAAGAGAAACTGACCTCACCCTGAACGTTCGTGTGAAGCTGCGGATAAAAGAAGGCAGTTTCCGCAAAGTCGGTACGTAACTCTATATCTGTTGTCCTACCCATATCGGCATTGTCCATTGACATTGCCATTCCGCTCTCTTCCGTAACAGGAACCATTTCAGATTCGAAAACGACATCGGCTACGGCAGCGCTCTTCATTTGTGGTTTTGCAGCACCCATTCCGCGCAGACGTGCATATCGGGTAGTCGGGGCAGCATCATTGGTGACCGACAACATTTCGGCAACCGCATATAAAACCGGAGGCAAGTCAAAATGATCATAGCTAAACGGAGGCACCTTAAAATCAGTCCGGCGGAAACCAAAATAAAAATAGTTTGAGCCAACATAATCTCTCCTCCAACGAGCAATGGGGACAGAAAGTTGATAATGTAATTGCAATGACTGGTTGGTCTTCCAAATTTTATCCAAAGAGGCATCATACATAGTAGCCAGCATTTCGGCCAAAACAGGTGATTTCTGTGGATTACGGATAGTCAGTTTCCATTCCTCTTCCTGCCCGGGACGTAATTTATCACGGAATACATCCCAACGCATATTCAAGTTATGATCGGACAAACGTTTTATCAGGCTTACCTCCTGTTCGTAAACAACACCTTTACGAACAAATACAAAGGTAATACCCAAACCATTCCCGTAGGCTTCCCGATACGGATATTCAAAACGAACAAGAGAATCGGACAAATGAAGAAGCTTACTCTCCAGATGCTTATTACCACAGAACACATCCATTAAGACATAAGTATCTTTTTCGGAAGTACCAAAATAGAACAGGGCAGGATGTGCTGCATCAAACCGGGTATTCACTTCATAACACCACAAAGGCATAGATACCGGAGGACGCTTATCATCGGAAGCAAAAAGAATCACTACCTTTTCCGCATCTACCTTACGGCCTTGATCATCCTTCACCGAAGCTACAAGTTTGTAAGCACCTGAAGGAAGTTTTTTCCAATCGGAGAACAAGATCTCTTCATTGGACCTAAACGAACCGGAAAGAGCCGGTTGATCGGAAACGTCCTGTTCTTTCAAGGGTTTTGATTTCTGATAATCGGAAATCAAAAACAACCGGTAACTGCCTTCGACACTGACCGGTTTACGATCCAGATTATTTACCCGAAAAGTCGCTTTCACAGAATCATCCTTGCAAATCAGCCCGGATATATCAGCAAACAATAACAAAGAGGTCTTTCCTGCCCGCAGACTTGTTTCTGAGGTTTGCGTTTCACCTGCGACATTGGTTACTGAAAGCTGCACTTTATAATCATAATATAAAGAGGTATTGTCACCGTCTCCCAAATCGGGATTCGAAGTGTCAGGTTTCAGATCCACAGGAATTTCGAAGTTTCCATCTACTCCCAAACGGACAGTGTCAGAGGCCAAAATAACCGGATTCATCCCCCACATCCGCCAAGTATACAATGAGCGGGTAATGGTATAAGTAACAGGAATATCCTGTAACGGCACACCACTGAAAGTTTTTACACTCCCTTTCAACTCGACACGATCTCCCAACCGATAACTTTCAGTCACCGGCTCAAAAGTAATATCAAATGTAGGACGTTTGTAATCCTCTACACGAATGGAACGAAATCCGTTTTGAGTATTCAAACTAAAAGTACCGTTCAAACAAACGGACGGTAAAACAAATTCTGCGGTGAAAGATCCAAAATCATTGGTACGCAGCTTCTTTGCACTGATTTCTTGCCCATTGGCATCCGAAAGAGTCAGCGTATATTCCTGTCCCGCAATCACATGGGCAGAGTCAGGATACTGTTCATAGGCAATGCCTTTTACATAGACAGTCTGCCCCGGACGATAAACAGAACGGTCGGTAAGCAAAGTTACCACAGAAACAGGTTTTGAATGGTCTGCAAAATTATAATCTCCTCCCCATAAATACATCTGCGGCATAGCTGTATCATTCCCTTTGGCAGCAGTCAGATACCTGTATTTTTCCGACGAAGCAAACTGTACTTTCCCTTCGGTATTGGTAGTGGCTGTCAGAAGTTGTTTGTTCTGTCGATCGAAGAATGAAAGAACAACACCCTGCAAAGGCTTGCCACTCATAGCATCGAGAATAGCTACCTCACTCAGATTAGAAGGTAGAGATCGGGTAAGAACTTTAAAGCAAGTAGAATAGAGAAATTTTGAAACATTGGAACGAACCTTAACACCCGGAATAACACGGAGGGCGTACAGTCCTGTTTCAGGTGCCTTTATGTGGTAGATGGAATCTTTCACTTTATAGTCATCCGACGGGAAGAGAACATAATGTTCCGATGAAAGTAAACGTCCATGTTTTTTTAGAAATGCGTCATTGGGTGCTTCCACCGTATTCGGACGTGCCGGTAAATTAATTGCATACAACTCTACCGTAAAGTCTTTCAAATTTTTAAAGCTGACTTTTAAATCAAACTCCTCACCCGGATAAACTGTTGACGGGGATTGTACTGTCAGATCGGGACGCAGAATTTCTTGCTTCAGTTCTTTCAGAGCATTGATGCGGCGATAGTCCGGATAGCGAGAGATAGCCTCTTCGCACAATTGTAACGCAGAAGCGGGCACTCCTGCATCCATTGCCGCCTGTGCCTTGAGCAAATAAACTTCTGCACAGACATCATGTGACTTATTTTCGGCAATCAGTTTGTCCAGTGCAGCCAAATAAGGATCCTGTGTCAAGCCAAGTTTCCCCTCCGGAGCACGATAAGGCCGAAAATCGATATCAGTAAGCCTCTTCCACTGCAAATAATCCAAAGTAGTAAGCAACAGAGCATCGTGATTATCAGTCCGACGATATGAATTCATCATATGCTGATAAATTTCTTCAATGCGTACATTTATTAAAGAATCACGGCCAAATCCGGACAGATTCTCCAATGAAGTAATGGCACGGGAAGCCAACAAATGATACATATCATGATGATAGTAATCACTGGTTACTCCAAGTTCCACAAAAGGAATGTAGCTTCGGGAGGAAGTATCGAGCAGTAGCAAAGAGTCTTGAAATGTTACGGCTATTTCTGTCATTACTTTAGTTACAAACTGATTCTTACTCCACTCCCGGATATCAACAGAGGGAGCTTCTTCTTCCAAATCCGTACGTTGATTCAGTTTCCAACGGTTTTGGGAAGCATAATCTGCATACATACTACCGATGAGCGAATGCAGGATTGCACGGTCCAATGGCTTGTCCGTAGTCACCGCCCACTGCTCTAAGCCATTCAACGACACGTAAAAGCTATCCGGAGTAATCTCTTCCCTAAATTTCATCTGCCAAATATAAGCTTTCAGCATTTGAGGAGAATTCTTCTCTGCTTTAGCTTTTTGATAAATTTCACCGGTTAATCGGACAACTGTTTGGGGCAAACTTTTCTGCTGGGCCTGCTCCACTTGCTTCCATAATCTATCGTATGATTGAGCATGTGTCCATGACATCATCCCCATAGAAAGTAACACGATAATACAAATCAGTTTAATTCTCATATATTAAAAGTTTAAGTATCAATACATAATTAACAAAGAAACAAATTAAAGTTTAAAGATTTGTTCTTTTTAGCTTAAAAAAAGAGAACAGGGCAAACGTGATACGATTATTAATGGTTCTAATTAATCTCTTTTAACACAAAAATCAAAATAGCAAAACTTTTTCGGGTATCTTTGTAACAAGAACCATTTATCTAATCACAAACTAAGGCACAACATTTTATGAAAAACCGACATTACTTAAGGCACATACTGGCCATTACTGCGTTATTATTCAATGGAGAAACCATTTACTCGCAAACTTATCCAATAGAAAACTACTTAAAAGCAGCAGGAGACTATGTTACTATTTACAATGGTGAAATCGAATTAACATACAGTCTTGCCCAATACGACAATCTTCCCTATTTTCAAGGTGATGAATTTACCACAGGAGAGATTATCTTCAAAGGAAACCGATACCCGGGACTGGATCTTCATTTGGATTTACACAAAGACCAACTTTGTGCACTGACTCCTGACAGCCATTACAGCATGATTATCAATAATGAAGGAATCGAACAAGTCAACCTGCACAATACTACATTTATCTATTTCCGTCCGACAAAGAAGACAGATCTCAATAAGGGATTTTACGAATTACTACAAGACGGAAAGCGACTGAGACTGCTGGCACGAAAAACATACTCCGTTGCTCAGATCAACGTAGAAAAAATAGCCAAAACCCGCAAACATCAAACTGAATATTTCATATACGGAGTAAAATATTATCTGGAATACAATGGGATATATTATCCCGTCAGTAACAACAAGTCGTTTGCCAAGATCTTTCCGGAGCAACATAAACTGATAAAACGTTACGCACGAAAACATAAACTTAATTTTCGCCATGACGCTGATGCCTCATTAATCGCTCTTACTAACTTTTGTGAAGAATTGATAGACCAAAAACAAACACGATGAAAAAAAGTACATACTTATGGATGTTGCCCCTACTATTTGCATGGCCGCAACAAATGACGGCTCACCTCCCCCTCTCACTTCCTGCCGACAGTATAACTATTGACTCCTTATTGGAGACTGTAGAAAAAAATACACCCTATAGGGTTTTCAGCACTATTAGTGCTCCTTTCAAGGTTTTGGTGAAAGGAAAAGCTTCACTCCTGCAACAATTAAAAGAAGCACTTGAGCCGACTCCCTATAAATTGTCAGTATCCGGAAACAATTTATTCGTGCTGAAAGAGCAGGAACTCATCACGCTATTACCTGCTAAACTGACCGGAGAACCGGAAAAAGGCGAAAGTTATTATGGTGACGTATATACTTACCTAAGCGGAGAACCTGAAAAGGCATCTTCAGAAAACAAAGTGTATAATGTGGGAGATGTACGAATCAAGCAACCACCACGAAAAGCGGTACTCAAAGGGCAAGTTACTAACTTTAAAACCGGTGAGCCCATGATAGGCATCAATCTGATTTTAAAGGACCCATGGATTGCGACGACAACAGATGTTAAGGGAAACTTTACTCTTGAACTTCCTACCGGACACAAACAAATTGATATCAAAGGACTTAACATTAAAGATACCCGTCGACAAATTATGCTTTACAGTGATGGTACACTGGACATCGAACTTGAAGAAACTACACATATGCTGGACGAAGTAACCATTACTTCCGGACGTATACAAAATGTGAAAAGTACGCAATTAGGTGCAGAAACACTGCGTCCAACCCAATTGAAGAATATCCCAATGGCCTTGGGAGAAGTAGACATTTTAAAGATGGTACAGGCTTTACCCGGTGTAAAAACAGTAGGTGAAGCTTCAAGCGGCTTCAACGTACGTGGTGGAGCTACCGACCAGAATCTAATTCTGCTAAATGACGGAACCATCTATAACCCGAACCATTTATTCGGCTTTTTTGCAGCCTTCAATTCAGATATGGTAAAAGAAGCCGAGATATATAAAAGCAGCATCCCGGCACAATATGGTGGACGTATTTCATCCATTCTGGATATCACCGGTAAAGAAGCCAATAAAGAAAAATTCACCGGTTCGGCCGGTATCGGTCTGGTAACGAGTAAACTGAATCTGGAGATTCCGATTATCAAAGACAGAACGTCTGTATTACTAAGTGGGCGTACTACGTATTCTGACTGGATCATGAAGCAGCTTCCGGAGAAAAGCGGATACAAAAACGGTACCGCCGGCTTTTATGATTTGGCTGCTATTGTGGCACATAAATTCAATGACAAACATAGTCTTAATGTCTACGGATACTATAGTCATGACCGTTTCGCTTTCAATTCAAACGAAAAATACGGCTACAATAATCTCAATGCTTCCGCACGATGGAGAGCTGTATTTAACGAAAAACTGATAGGATACTTCTCCGCCGGATACGATCATTACGATTACAATAACCGCGAGACCGTCAATGCATCAGCTGCTTATAAACTTTCATTTGATATTAATCAGTATTTTGTCAAAGCAGACTTCACAAACATACTGGCCGATAAGCACACGCTCAACTTTGGTTTCAAGTCCATGCTCTATCATATCAATTCGGGCACTTATGAACCTGAAGGAAGTGAATCATTTGTAAAAAAGGACGTTTTACAAAAGGATAAAGCCTTGGAAACGGCATTTTATTTAGGTGATGAATGGGAAATCACTCCCAAACTATCGGTCAACGCAGGTATCCGTTACTCACTGTTCAGTGCACTCGGTCCACGTTCGTACTATCAATATGCATCAGGCATGCTCCCACACGAATCGACCATAACGGACACCATCACTGCAGGAGCAGGAAAATTCATGAAGACTTATCATGGGCCGGAATTCCGGTTATCCGCCCGGTATGCCTTCACAGATAATTTCTCGGTCAAAGCCGGATTTAACTCGATGCGGCAATATATCCATAAGTTGTCGAACACTGTCATTATGTCGCCAACGGATACATGGAAGTTGAGCGATGTGAACATCAAACCCCAAAGAGGCTGGCAAGCCGCAGCCGGACTTTATCTAAATTCTCCGAGTGGCATCTGGGAATATTCTGTGGAAGGATATTACAAACGAATGTCCGATTACCTGGATTATCGTGGAGGAGCAAAGCTACTTATGAACCACCATATTGAAACTGACGTCATCAACACGCAGGGACATGCTTATGGCGTAGAATTGCAGGTAAAAAAACAAGTCGGTAAGCTCAACGGATGGATGAGTTACACGTATTCACGTACCTTCTTGAGACAGAATGATAAACGAATTGAGAAACCGGTGAATAACGGTGACTGGTATCCTACTGAATACGATAAGCCTCACGACTTTAAGTTTGTAGGTAATTACAAATTTACGCATCGATACAGTATGTCAATCAACGTGGATTATAGCACAGGACGCCCCACTACCATACCTGCCGGACAGTATTATGATGAATCAACGCAATCGATGCGAGTTTACTATACGGAAAGAAACTCATACCGCATACCGGATTACTTTCGTACAGACATCTCTTTTAATATAGAACCCAGCCATCATCTGACCCTGTTGACACATAGTTCTATTTCGATTGGGGTATACAATGTAACCGGAAGAAAGAATGTGTATTCTATTTATTATATGCCGGAAGAAGGACAAATAAAAGGATACCAGATGTCTATTTTCGGAGTTCCGATTCCTTTCATTACGTATAACATAAAATTCTAACACCATGCTGAAATCAAAATATAAAATCTATCTGTTACTACTCTGCCTGACAGGTTGTGTTTCAGAATACAACGCACAACTACCTTCTTCCGATGAAGAATTGCTGGTAGTAACCGGCGACATTATCGCTAATACAGAAGCCATATTCTCATTAAGCAAAAGTATTCCACTATCCGAAGACATGCCGGAAGATTATCGAAACATTTATGCCAGAATTGCTGTAGTAGGCAGCGACGGCTATCGAAGTGATTTCGGAACGGCTCTTGGTGATGGTAAATACCAGGTCAGTATCGGTGAATTGCAGGATGATGTATCCTACGGAATAGAGATAGAATACGACGGAGAGATTTATACCTCGTCTCCTTCCACACCGATGGTATCTTCTGAAATAGACAGTGTTTCGTGGATACAGCCAGAACCTGAACAAGCACTTTCTATACGGGTATCGACCCATGGTGATCCCGGAAAAACTCAATACTATATGTGGAACTATCGGGAAGACTGGGAGATAAGAGCCAGCTACATTACAACTTGCTACTTTGATCCGGATATGAACCGCATCTATGAAGACAGCAATTATCCAACTTTCTATTGTTGGAAAAAGGAAATATCAAGAAATATATTGATTGGCTCTACGGAAAAGTTGAAAGAACATCTGATCATAAATAATAAGCTACTCGATGTGCCGGTCAATGAAGACAGATTCACTGTACTATACAGCATACAGGTACAGCAACGGGCATTGAGTAAAGAGGGATATGAATATTACTTGAATGTACAGCGACAGAATGAAGAAATGGGAGGAATCTTTACTCCACAACCCTCTGAAATCCAAGGAAACATTAGTTGTATCAGTCAGCCCGAACGAAGGACGATCGGTTATGTAGGCGTCTATAAAAACATCTCTGAAAAGAGAATATACATTCATCCCAACGAAATTAAACGTCCTCCTCTATACAGTGGCTGTGAAGAAGTGTCGGATAGCGAAATGGATGAACAGGGCTATAGCACATATCTGATAAGATACCTTGCCGGTTATCGTCCAGTCGGTACAGGCACTCACATTGACCACTGGGCCCTACAGAGATGTACAGAATGTGAAGCCAACGGAGGAAGTAAAAACAAGCCTTCATTCTGGCCCAACGATCATCAATAACTTAAACAAAAGGAGGCAATTATGAAACGGATTTTCACACTATATCTCTTTATCTTATTCTGTCTGATTTTGCAAGCACAAGAAGAATTATATGAACGGGTATATGTACATACGGATAAAACGTGTTATTTGGCCGGTGAAGAAGTATGGCTCAAATTTTATACTATTGACACACATTTTCGCCCATCTTCTTTCAGCAAAGTGGGATACATAGAAATATCGAATACTGAACGGCCTAAAGCACAACTTAAACTGGCACTTGACAATGGGAGCGGTTCGGGCAAAGTCAAGATTCCTACAGACGCTCCTTCGGGAATTTATGAATTGACCGGATACACACGATATATGAGGAATGAAGGAGAAAAAGTGTTCTTCAGAAAATCCATTGCTGTAATTAACACTTTCCGAGTATCAGACTCCGATCCTATTGAACTAGCGGATTCTGCCGAGATATATTCGAAAGGGAAACCGGCTACCACCGAAAATATTCATATAAAAACTTCCCAGTCGAATTACAACACACGCCAACTCGTAGAATTGACCATTAATAGACTACCGGATGAAGTATCCGATCTTACTGTCTCGGTAAGCCGTAATGATTCACTGGTAACCCTCCCGCCTCTTGAAGAATCCACCTGGAGAAAACAAGTAACCGCTACTCCCGGAACATTTTCCGGAAAATGGATACCGGAATATGAAGGGCATATCATCTGCGGACAGATAGAAAGCCCTACAGGAGAAACATTGAAGCAAGTACAAAATGAACCTATATCAGCCGACATCGCTTTCGTAGGAAAAGATATACGATATGTGCAAGGACAAGTGGAATCGGGAGGAAATACACTGTTCTACACAAGCCATGTATATGGAACAAACGATGTAGTAGCCGCTGCATGGAACATTAACGGGGAACCGTTCAGAATGAACATCTTATCACCCTTCAGTGAAAAGTTACCCCAAAACCTGCCATCATTAAAACTCTATCGGAATAAAAAACGACTGTTGGAAAGGAGCATAGGTATACAGCTGCAGCAAGTCACAGTGCTCGATTCATTGGATCATGCTATTCCTCTGCAATCTTGTTATGGACTTCAACCTTATCTGAATTACAATTTGGATGAATACACACGATTCAATACAATGACAGAAACTTTCGTGGAATTCGTACGCAGTGTGATAATACGTAAAGTTAATGGAAAACGTAGATTAAGAGTACTCAAAGAAGGAGAAAAAAGATTCAATATCGGAAATACATTGGTACTGCTGGACGGTGTTCCCATTCATGACCATGAGGATATTTTAAAATATAATCCCAGATTGGTGAAGAAAATCGAAATATATAACGGCCGTTATGGATTGGGTGGTGAAGTATTCGAATGCATGATTTCACTTACTACCCAAAGAGGAGACTTACCTTCCATACAGCTTAGTGACGATTCACGACTAACGGTTTACGAGTGTCCGCAACTGCCTGTTACATTTAAGATGCCTGAATATAAAGACGCTACTGACAAAAAATCACGTAGACCGGATTTCCGCCATACGCTATACTGGAATCCCTCTGTAGAGACAGAAGCAGGAATAGATACCACACTTTCATTCTATACTTCTGACCTTGAAGGAGAATTTAAGGTGGTAGTGGAAGGCTTCACATTAAAAGGAGAGCTGATCAGAGGCGAGGTAAACTTCCATGTGAAAAAATGACCCGGCCTCAAAACTCAACGACACGAAACAAACTTGAGTCAAAATAAAAAAAGTGGGGAACACTTTTATTTAGTGTATCCCCACTTCATCATTTCATTTCTGCCGGCTTCTCTCAAACATCTTTCCAGCAGATGCATTACTACTTTTTTCATTGCTTTAAATACTAATAATAATTACCTTAATTAATACACACTGAAAACCTGAAGGGAAAAACGCTTAGAGCGTCACATATCCCCAAATGTTAGGATTGGCATTAGCCAAATTCTTTAATAAACTTCTTACAATCTTCATAATCTTTTTACCTTAAAAACTGTTACCTAAAAACTTTGTCATCCTATTTTTTATGTTTTACAACACAAAAGTAAAGCCAAAACAGATACGTTGTACTCAAAAGCAAGATAAAAACATGTTTTAAAACACATTTCTTGATGTATATCAAGAAAAAGAGTCCCGGATGGTAATCAAAAGACAAAACAGGACAATAAGGGAGTCTAAAAGACAGGCTGCAACTGACAATATCTCACATCCGAATGACAGGCCGTCATAAAGTAGACAGGAAGAAAGATAGTTTTCAAAAGTAGAAAAGACACTAAAAAGAAAAGAGGAAAGCGTTTACACCACGCTTACACCTCTTTTCACTATCAATGGACTTTATTTATTTCATTGGAGTCTGCTCCAAAGTAGCAATTAAAAAGTCATAGAATTTTTGAACTGTCGGAATCAAAGCTCTTTCATCGGGAGAATGCGGAGAGCGTAATGTTGGCCCAAATGAAATCATATCCAACCCAGGAATAATAGCTCCGATGATGCCACATTCCAATCCGGCATGAATTACTTTCACTGCCGGTTCTGTACCAAACTGCTTCTTGTAAGATTCCTTCATAGCATGTAAAATCGGAGAATTAATATCGGGTTGCCATCCGGAATAGCCTCCGGTCATCTCTACCTTCATACCTGCCATAGAAAAACAGCATTCCAAACTGGTAGTCAGACATTCCTTCATACTGTCACTGGAACTGCGCGCAAGGATTTTGAAAGAGGCTTTACCTTCACCAATATTGATGATAGCTAAATTTGAAGAGGTTTCCACGGTATCGGGAATAGTAGGAATCATACGCATCACACCATTCTGGCAAGCAAAAATAGCATCGATCAGATTATCCTGGATTTCTTCAGGAACTTCTCCAGCAGGTAATTCTACCCGTTCTGCAGTAAAGCTGATAGGAGTTTCGATCGCTTTGAACTCTTCATTGAAAAGATCTTCACAATATTTCACCAAAGCCAACAATTCTTCTTCATTTTCAGCAGGAATAGTCACTACAGCATGTGCCTCGCGAGGTATGGCATTCCGCATATTTCCGCCTTCCCAGCTTGCCAGGCGGGCTTCATAAGTTGCTACTGCCTCACGTATAAAACGTACCAACAATTTGTTGGCATTGGCACGTCCCTGATTAATCTCCAATCCGGAATGTCCTCCACGAAGACCTTTCAGATTCACTCTAATAGCGATATCACCTTCTTCCGGAGCAACTTCCTTATATTCAAGAGAAGCAGTTACATCCATACCACCGGCACAGCCAATATAAAGTTCACCTTCATCTTCAGAATCAAGATTAAGCAATATTTCGCCATTCACCGTACCCGGTTTTAAGCCAAAAGCACCATACATACCCGTTTCTTCATCTTTCGTAATCAAAGCCTCCAATGGCCCGTGTTTTAGATTCTGATCTTCAAGAACAGCCATGATAGCAGCTACACCCAAACCATTATCGGCCCCCAATGTAGTACCTTTCGCTTTTACCCATTCACCATCTATATAAGTTTCGATCGGATCTTTCTCAAAATCGTGAACTGTATCGTTATTTTTCTGCGGAACCATATCCATATGTGCCTGAAGGATAACTCCTTTACGATTCTCCATCCCCGGAGTGGCGGGTTTACGGATAATCACATTACCGGCATCATCCACAAAAGTTTTCAATCCAAGACTATTACCGAAGTTTACCAGAAATTCGGTAATTTTTTCCATATGTCCCGATGGGCGGGGAATCTGTGTCAAAGAATAAAAGTGCTTCCATACATTTTGTGGAGCTAAATCAAGAATTGTGCTCATAAATGAATTATTTATAGGTTTTAAATCAATTTCTACAGGTCAAAGCTACTAAAAAGAATGGAAAAGAAAGAATTACCGGAAGAAATTCAAATAAAAAAAGTTCAAAAAGCGGATTCAGAGATTAAATATATATCTTTCGGTACATACAATATTTAATCCGCCCCCGTCACTTCCGGTGTAAAAAAGAAATAGTCACCAATCCATAAACACCCAATAAAATAACCAGCAGAGTCTGGATGCCATGAACAATTAGTGCAAAAATCCCTGCATCCGTCGCATTTACTCCGTAAAGCATCATCATGGTAATAACGGCAAAATGCCATGGACCGGCTCCATTCGGAGTAGGCACAATTACAGCAAAGGTGCCTCCAACAAACATAACCAATGCAGCAAGTAAGCCCAAATGTGCCGTAAAAGCAAAACAATAAAAAGTGAAATAAAAATGCAGGAAATAGCTAAACCATATCAAAAAACTATAGAGTAGAAAAAGCGGAAGATTCTTCACATTACGCAGTGACATAATTCCTTCACAAACATTAAGCACAACTCCTTTCACTTTCTCAAAGAAAGAAAGCGTACGAATCAGATAGTAGAGAAGTACAATAACTCCGATTGTACAAAATAAAATAATGTAAAACCAGACAGAAGTAAGTAAATGCATGAATGAGGGGATTTTCGTTCCGGTTTGCTCAAGGAAGGTAACAAACACAGGCATTTGCAATAGAACCGTAACGCCGGTAATCAAAAGAATAGTCACAGTATCTACCAGACGTTCGGTAACCACAGTTCCTAAAGATTTAGCAAAAGAAACGTTGTCATACTTAGCAAGTACCCCGCAACGACTCACCTCACCTACCCTCGGTACAACCAAACTAGCTGCATACGAAATGAAAATGGCATCAACACAATCCCTTCTTCGGGGAAATGCTCCCAAAGGCTCCAGCGTCTGGCGCCAACGCCAACCACGAAATACCTGTGCAAATATGCCGAAAAGAAGCGAGAAAGCCATCCACCACCAGTTTGTGCCATGTTGCAAAACTTCCGTAGCCTTCACAAAATCGAAGTCACGATAGACCCAATATAAGATAAAGCCTCCCAAAACCAATGGTAAGATAAGTTTCAGCGCCTTTTTTATTAGTTTCTTCATCCCTAATTCTTTATTCTTCATTTAAAAGAATTACCTTTGTCTGCTGCAAAAGTAGTTATTTAGTTGATAAATGAAATTAGTAAAGCCTAAAAAGTTTCTCGGACAACATTTCCTGAAAGACCTGAAAGTGGCACAGGACATTGCCGATACAGTAGATACATTCCCCGATTTGCCAATTTTGGAAGTCGGACCGGGAATGGGTGTGCTCACTCAGTTTCTTGTTAAGAAAGAACGGTTGGTAAAAGTTGTAGAGGTAGACTACGAATCAGTAGCCTATTTGCGAGAAGCCTATCCGTCATTGGAAGATAACATCATCGAGGATGACTTCCTGAAAATGAACTTACAACGTTTGTTCGACGGACATCCTTTCGTCTTAACTGGAAACTACCCTTACAACATATCCAGCCAAATTTTCTTCAAAATGCTGGATAACAAGGATCTGATCCCCTGCTGTACTGGAATGATTCAAAAAGAAGTAGCCGAACGCATCGCCGCCGGACCGGGTAGTAAAACGTATGGTATACTCAGCGTTCTGATACAGGCCTGGTATCGGGTAGAATATCTGTTTACAGTAAATGAACAGGTGTTCAATCCACCTCCCAAAGTGAAAAGCGCAGTCATACGAATGACACGCAACAAGACACAAGAGCTCGGTTGTGACCCCAAGCTATTTAAACAAATTGTAAAAACAACTTTCAACCAGCGTCGAAAGACATTACGAAATTCAATCAAACCGATTTTAGGTAAAGATTGCCCGTTGACAGAAGACGCCCTGTTTAATAAACGACCGGAACAACTATCGGTACAAGAGTTTATCCACCTGACAAATCAGGTGGAACAAGCACTAAAAGTTCCGATAGAACCAGTTTCTCAGATAGAAAATCCATAAAGAACCAACCGGATTATCGGACTGAACTAACAAAGTAGGAAATGTAATATACAAAACTTGTCTTCCTTATTATAGGAAGTTAAGTAAGGCTGTAATTATGAACGAAGAATACATTGACAACGTAAAAGAACTTATCGAAGAAAAAGATGCCGATAAGGTAAAAGAGCTTCTTATCGACCTACACCCTGCTGACATAGCGGAATTGTGTAACGAGTTGAACCCGGAAGAAGCCCGCTTCGTCTACCGATTACTTGATAATGAAACAGCTGCGGATGTACTTGTCGAAATGGATGAAGACGTTCGTAAAGAGTTTCTCGACATCCTGCCATCAGAAACTATTGCCAAACGCTTCGTTGACTATATGGATACGGACGACGCAGTAGACCTGATGCGTGAACTGGATGAGGATAAACAGGAAGAAATACTTTCGCACATTGAAGACATCGAGCAGGCAGGAGACATTGTCGACCTGCTGAAGTATGATGAAAATACTGCCGGTGGTTTGATGGGTACGGAAATGGTAACCGTCAACGAAAACTGGAGTATGCCCGAATGTCTGAAAGAGATGCGCCAACAAGCCGAAGAACTCGACGATATCTACTATGTATATGTAATAGATGATGATGAACGCCTTCGCGGAATATTTCCACTGAAAAAGATGATCACATCTCCCTCTGTATCTAAAGTAAAACATGTAATGCAGAAGGATCCTATCTCAGTACACGTAGACACCCCTATCGATGAAGTGGCACAAATTATTGAGAAATATGACTTGGTTGCCATTCCTGTTCTTGACAGTATAGGCCGACTAGTAGGACAAATCACCGTAGATGACGTCATGGACGAAGTTCGTGAACAATCAGAACGTGACTACCAGTTAGCATCCGGTCTTTCTCAAGATGTAGAAACAGACGATAATGTACTCCGCCAGACTACTGCCCGCTTACCTTGGTTGTTAATCGGTATGATTGGAGGTATTGGCAACTCTATGATATTGGGGAACTTTGATTCCACTTTTGCCGCGCATCCCGAAATGGCCCTTTACATTCCATTGATTGGTGGTACAGGCGGAAACGTAGGAACTCAATCGTCAGCTCTCGTCGTACAAGGCTTGGCCAACAGTTCCCTTGACGCCAAAAATACTTTCAAGCAAGTCAGCAAAGAAGCCGTAGTTGCCTTGATCAATGCTACGATCATCTCTTTACTGGTATATACCTATAATTTTATCCGTTTCGGAGCAACCGCCACAGTCACTTATTCGGTATCCATCAGTCTGTTCTCAGTAGTGATGTTTGCCTCCATCTTCGGTACTTTGGTTCCAATGACACTCGAAAAGATGAAAATAGATCCGGCCATAGCTACAGGACCGTTTATTGCCATTACGAACGATATCATCGGCATGATGATGTATATGGGGATTACGGTGTTATTATCGTAAAAAATGGCTCAATTAAAAAAAAATAAAGGAAAATAGTATGAAGTAATCATTTTATTTCATTAATTTGTGATCTAATGGATTTAAAGACAAATCCTGTTTTCCTAAAAACGAATATACAATGATGGACTCTCATGACACTAACCAACCTTTGAAACAAGGGGAATTAGAAGAAGAAAAAAAAGCAGTTGAGGTTTCTGAAGAAATTACAGAAACTCCGGCTGAAGAAACTATTGTGGAAAAACCGACAGAAAATGCTTCGAAACTAAGCACTAAAGAAGAGGTGCTGCTCCGGTTAAAAGAAGTTGCCCAAGATGCTGAAAATGCAAACAAGCAGGAACTGGATGGTTTAAAGCAAACTTTCTATAAAATTCATAATGCCGAAATCGAGGCTGCGAAAAAAACGTTCGTAGAGAATGGTGGTGCCGAAGAAGAATTTATTGCTCAGCCCAGTGGCGTGGAAGAAGAATTCAAAAGTTTGATGGCAGCTATTAAAGAAAAAAGAAGTGCCTTGGCAGCTGAGATTGAAAAGCAAAAGGAAGAAAATCTACAAGTTAAACTATCGATTATCGAAGAGTTGAAAGAGTTAGTGGAATCACCCGATGACGCCAACAAATCCTACAACGAATTTAAAAAGCTACAGCAGCAGTGGAACGAAGTGAAATTGGTGCCACAAGCTAAAGTGAACGAGTTATGGAAGAACTACCAGTTGTATGTTGAAAAGTTCTATGATATATTAAAACTGAATAATGAATTCAGAGAATACGACTTCAAAAAAAACCTGGAGATTAAAACACATCTTTGTGAAGCTGCCGAAAAGTTGGCCGATGAACAAGATGTAGTCTCCGCTTTCCATCAATTACAGAAACTACATCAGGAGTTCCGTGACACCGGTCCTGTCGCCAAAGAATTACGTGACGAAATATGGAATCGCTTTAAAGCCGCTTCTACAGCCGTCAACCGTCGCCATCAGCAGCATTTCGAAGCTCTAAAAGAGAGCGAACAACATAATTTGGATCAGAAAACAGTTATCTGTGAAATAGTAGAAGCTATTGAGTTTGACCAATTGAAAACATTTGCGGCATGGGAAACCAAGACACAAGAGGTGATCGCCCTGCAAAACAAATGGAAAACAATTGGTTTTGCTCCGCAGAAAATGAACGTGAAAATCTTTGAGCGTTTCCGTAAAGCTTGTGACGAATTCTTTAAAAAGAAAGGAGAATTCTTCAAGTTGCTGAAAGAGGGTATGAATGCTAATCTGGAAAAGAAAAAGGCATTGTGCGAAAAAGCAGAATCTCTGAAAGATAGTACAGAATGGAAAGAAACGGCTGAAATCTTAACCAAGCTCCAAAAGGAATGGAAAACAATTGGCCCTGTTTCTAAAAAATACTCGGACGCTGTTTGGAAACGTTTCATTACTGCATGTGATTACTTCTTTGAGCAAAAAGGCAAGGCCACTTCTTCTCAACGTTCTGTAGAACAAGAGAATCTAGAAAAGAAGAAGGCAATCATTGCCCGCTTAACTGCTATTGACGAAACGACGGATGCCGATGAAGCAAGCAAAGAGGTTCGTGAATTGATGAAAGAATGGAATGGTATCGGACATGTACCGTTTAAAGAGAAAGACAGACTTTATAAACAATATCACGGTTTGATTGACCAGCTTTTCGATCGATTTAATATCAGTGCATCGAACAAGAAACTGAGTAATTTCAAGTCTTCTATCGGCAATATTCAAAGTGGAGGCTCCCAGTCACTCTACCGTGAACGTGAGAAATTAGTCCGTACATACGAAAACATGAAAAATGAACTCCAAACTTATGAAAATAATTTGGGCTTCCTGACTACCTCTTCTAAGAAAGGAAATAGTCTTTTGACAGAAATCAACCGCAAGGTGGAAAAATTAAAATCCGACTTAGAATTAGTATTGCAGAAAATAAAAGTAATCGATGAATCAATCAAAGAAGAATAAAGGAAAATAATTTTAGTTCTATGTAAAAGGCGTATCAAAGGGATTTTGAATCTCTTTGATACGCCTTTTCTAAATTCAAGTGTTACACATTAAAAACAGGCATAAACATTCCCCATTTACCTACATAATATCAACAGATTATATTATTTCGTTTGCAATCCTACCACCGGATCGGACAGAAAAAAAGTCTAAAACTACAGTTTGAAAGAACGACAAGAAACGGTTCTCTGCCACCGGAGATATTACCGAACAACTGTTTTATCGAAAAGACTTGAAAGGATAAAAAATCCCTCTAAAACTGCGGTTTTAGAGGGATTTTACTTATTTATAATGTAAATTTGTTGGGCTATCTGGACTCGAACCAGAAATGACAGGACCAGAATCTGTAGTGTTACCATTACACCATAGCCCAATGTGACTTACGATCAACATCTCTTGTTTCTCGTTTGCGGTTGCAAAGGTACAAAGTTTTTTTTAATCACAAATACTTTTCGCTCTTTTTTTCTAAAAAAATATCTAATATGCCGGATTCCAAAGAGATGCATCCCTAAAAAAAAACAAAAAATGAAATAGATTTAGCACATTACTTTCATTGATACAATAAATCAGCGTATATTTGTAAAAAATATCACGTTTATGACAAGAAAACAAAGAATCCCCTTTCCTTGTTATAAACAGAAACTGAACATTGATTATTTAATTTCAACCTATAAATGAACGAAACGAAAGTATTAATAGAAAAGATAACCGAAGGTATACAAGAAAAAAAAGGTAAAAACATTGTCATAGCAGACCTGACAAACATAGACGACACGATATGCAAATACTTTGTAATCTGTCAGGGGAACTCTCCCAGCCAGGTCATTGCCATTGTAGATTCCATAAAAGAATTTACCCGCAAAGGTGCCGGCACCAAACCCTCTGCCATCGACGGACAGCGAAATGCAGAATGGGTAGCTATGGACTTTTCAGATGTATTAGTACATGTATTCCTACCGGAAGCCAGAAACTTTTATAATTTGGAGCACCTGTGGGCAGATGCCAAGTTAACTACAATTCCCGACATTGATTAATCTATCAGTATGGACAATAACAGCAAGAAACCCAACAATAAAGTAAATATGCCCAAGTTCAATCTGAACTGGATGTATATGATTATCGCCCTAATGCTTTTAGGGCTGTATTTCGCTAACGGAAGCAGTTCTGTCAGTAAGAACATCTCTTACGATGAGTTCCAGCAGTACGTACGTGACGGCTATGTAAGTAAAGTGATCGGTTATGATGATAATTCGGTCGAGATTTATATCAAACCCCAGTACGTAGGAACCGTATTCAAACAAGATTCCACCCGTGTAGGCCGGAATCCAATGATCACTACGGAAGCCCCTTCACGCGAGAACCTGGATAACTTTCTACAAAAAGAAAAAGAGGAGACGCACTTTGACGGTTCTGTCAGCTATGATAAGAAAAAAGACTATTTCAGTGCAATACTTTGGAATGTACTGCCGATTGTCTTCCTGATTGCTTTATGGATATTCTTTATGCGACGCATGGGTAGTGGTGCCAGCGGAGGTGCAGGCGGAGTATTCAATGTAGGAAAGTCGAAAGCCCAGCTTTTTGAAAAAGGCGGTTCCATCAAAGTAACTTTCAAAGATGTAGCCGGACTGGCAGAAGCCAAACAAGAAGTAGAAGAAATTGTGGAATTCTTGAAAGAACCCCAGAAATATACCGACCTGGGAGGTAAAATTCCTAAAGGCGCTCTATTGGTGGGCCCTCCGGGAACAGGTAAAACGTTGCTTGCGAAAGCTGTGGCCGGTGAAGCCAATGTACCTTTCTTCTCTTTGGCCGGTTCCGATTTCGTTGAAATGTTTGTCGGTGTAGGTGCATCCCGTGTACGCGACCTCTTCAAACAAGCTAAAGAGAAAGCTCCTTGTATCGTTTTCATCGACGAGATTGATGCTGTAGGACGTGCTCGCGGTAAGAATCCTGCAATGGGCGGAAATGATGAACGTGAAAATACGTTGAACCAGTTGCTGACGGAAATGGATGGTTTCGGCTCAAATAGCGGTGTTATTATCCTGGCAGCCACCAACCGTGTGGATGTACTAGACAAGGCATTGCTCCGTGCCGGACGTTTCGACCGACAAATCCATGTAGATTTACCTGATCTGAACGAACGTAAAGAAGTATTTGGCGTACACTTGCGCCCCATCAAAATAGACGATACGGTAGATGTAGACTTACTGGCACGCCAGACACCCGGATTTTCGGGTGCAGACATTGCCAATGTATGTAATGAAGCTGCTCTGATCGCCGCGCGTCACGGAAAGAAATTCGTAGGCAAGCAAGACTTTCTGGACGCAGTAGACCGTATTATCGGCGGACTTGAAAAGAAAACAAAGATTACTACGGAAGCCGAACGTCGGTCTATTGCCCTGCACGAGGCCGGACACGCCAGCATTTCCTGGTTATTGGAATATGCCAATCCATTGATTAAGGTAACTATCGTCCCCCGCGGGCGGGCCTTGGGCGCTGCCTGGTATCTGCCGGAAGAAAGACAGATCACGACTAAAGAGCAAATGCTCGACGAGATGTGTGCTACTTTAGGCGGGCGTGCTGCCGAAGACCTTTTCATCGGCCGTGTATCAAGCGGAGCTGCTAACGATCTTGAGCGCGTAACCAAACAGGCGTATGGCATGATCGCATATTTGGGTATGAGTGAAAAGCTACCCAATTTATGCTATTATAATAATGATGAGTATTCATTCCAGCGTCCATATAGTGAAAAAACTGCCGAACTGATTGACGAAGAGGTCAAAAGAATGGTAAACGAACAGTATGAACGTGCCAAACAGATTCTCTCGGAACACAAAGAGCAACACAACGAATTGGCACAGCTACTGATCGATAAAGAAGTCATCTTTGCTGAGGATGTAGAACGTATCTTTGGAAAACGTCCTTGGGCTTCTCGTTCGGAGGAAATCATGGCAGCTAATAACAAACAAGAAAACGCCGTTCATCCTGCAGATGGAGAAGATGTAGACACAACTACTCCGCAAGCAACAGAGTCTCAAGAGGGCAATACGCAACAAGAGTCAGCGGCATCACAAAACTAAAAACGTAACAACACCTTGAAGAACAACTTTTTACAACGCGCCATAACAGGAATATTATTCGTAGCCATCATAGTGGGTTGTATACTATATGATCCACTGGCTTTCGGCACTCTTTTTGTCATTGTCAGCGCTCTAACTATACGCGAATTCGGACATCTCGTCAACCAATCGGGAGAGGTAAGCATTAACCGGACTATCACCATGTTGGGAGGAGCTTATCTGTTTCTGGCCATTATGGGTTTCTGTATCGACGCTGCCGGTTCTAAAATATTTATTCCTTACCTGATATTAATCATTTATCTGATGGTAAGCGAGTTATATCTCAAAAAGAAGAATCCGGTTTTAAACTGGGCTTACTCCATGCTGAGCCAGATGTACATCGCGCTTCCCTTTGCCATGCTGAATGTGCTTGCTTTCCAGAATGATCCGGAAGCAAGCAGCGTATCATACAATCCGATATTGCCTCTATCCATCTTTGTCTTTTTATGGCTGAATGATACGGGGGCATATTGTTTCGGATCACTTTTCGGCAAACACCGCCTATTTGAACGCATATCACCTAAAAAATCATGGGAAGGTTCCATTGGCGGAGGTATTGTAGCCATTGCCTCTTCATTTGTTTTTGCCTGCTACTTCCCCATCATGACATGGGCAGAATGGGCGGGACTGGCATTGGTAGTTGTCATTTTCGGGACTTGGGGTGACCTGACAGAGTCTCTGCTGAAACGCCAATTGCAGATTAAAGATTCAGGAAGTATTCTACCCGGACATGGAGGTATGCTCGATCGCTTCGACAGTTCACTAATGGCTATACCGGCAGGCGTTATTTACCTATATGCACTGACATTGGTCTAAAGCAGACCAAAAAATAAGTCACAAAAGAATAACGGGCTACAAACACCAAGTACCCTGCAAAAGATAGCAGAAACTTATTGTTTGTAGCCCGTTATTCTTTTAACTAACCTTCTTTTATTTTATTTGCACTTCATCCGAAAGCGTCACCTGCTTTGCTTCCTCCGGCATTGACTGACCCTTTAAGTTAAAGACCACTTCCGTTTCCCCGTCCTTTACGGAATTCAATTTCACCTTAATGCCTTTCTTACCGGTCAGATCCAATGAATTCAAGTTGAAAGATACGGCACCATTCGCCTGGCGAGCGGTCACATCATCGTATGTTTTATAGCGAAGTTCCAAATGGATGTATCCATCATCCTCTCCTTCAGCAGCTGTAGCCCGCATATCACGAACCAGACTGACAAGATGCTTCTCCTTAACCGGTAAATTCTGACGGAAAATGACATTCAGGTATCCCCCGCCGATCCACATCATATCCTTGTTAACCCAAACCGGATCATTCCCAAATTCCGATTCATTCTCAGCCGTCAAATCTTCTACCTGTTTGGTCAGGACATTATAATTATGCTCTACCTTCACAGCATGATCATATCCTTCATAATTATCGTAAAGTGGGTTGAAGTAAGTAATCACCCGTTGCCCGTCTATCGGCTTATAAAATGGAATAGCAGTTGCAGCCGGCCAAAGAGTTCCCCAACGGTCAGCATTCAGCGAATAAGTGTCGCCACCGACCACACGTACCGTAGCCCAATCTACCGCTATATCTCCCAATGAATAGCCATCATTATCGTCACACGATTGCAATGCCGGCAGCATCAGTGTCAACATTGCCATCCAAAGTAGTTTTATTTTTTTCATCTCTTTTTTTAGTTAATCCTTATATCCTATAAATAAAAAAACCGGGCATTTACTGCACCGGTCTCCTGTTTATTATTGAATAAAAAACTATTTTTTAAGCAATTTCACCATTTCACGAGCTGCATGCCGGGGGGCTCCGGCCGGTCCGAGTAACCGTGCCATCTCTTCGTAACCGTCCAACATTTTGCGACGATAATCCTCCCGAAACAGCAAACGCTCCAATTCGGCCCGCATATTCTCTACCGTCATCGTATCGGCCACCAACTCCCTGACAACTTCACGTCCGGCAATCAGATTGACCAACGAGATAAACTTCACCTTCAAAATATGCCTTCGGAGAAAAGACACCAATTTGCCCACCGGAGTATGATAACAAACCACCTGAGGAACACGGAAAAGAGCTGTCTCGAGAGTAGCCGTACCGGAAGTAACCAAGGCAACATCCGCCTGTTGGAGCAAACGATAAGTCCGGTCAAAAATCACCGCCAGTTCCGTTCCTTTTACAAATTTGGCATAGTATTCCGGAGAAATGCCCGGAGCAGCTGCCAGCACAAGCTGATAACCGGGAAAAGCTGAAGCAGCCCGGATCATATCGGGCAGATTATCCTTAATCTCCTGTTTTCTGCTACCTGCAAGCAAAGCTATGATAGGTTTATCTGCCAATTCACTATCGGCAATAAAATCAGCAAAGGACTCCTGATGCGACGCCTTGAAGGCGGTCACCTCATCTACCGTCGGATTTCCCACATAATGAATGGGATATCGATGTCCCTTGAAAAATCCTACCTCAAAAGGAAGTATGGAAAAAAGCTCGTCCACATCTCTTTTTATATTCTTGATCCGATACTCTTTCCATGCCCAAATCTTGGGAGAGATATAATAATAAACCGGTATCTTTGTTTTCGCATGCACAAACTTAGCAATATCGAGATTAAAGCCCGGATAATCCACCAGAATGACCACATCGGGCGACCACGCCACGATGTCCTCCTTGCATCTCTTCATGTTGGCAAAAATGGTCGTCAAATGTAGCAGCACAGGGATAAACCCCATGTAGGCCAACTCTTTATAATGCTTCACCATTGTTCCTCCCACGGCAGCCATCAAATCACCGCCAAAGAAGCGAAATTCAGCTTCCGGGTCTTCCTCTTTCAGTGCAGCCATCAAGTGGGAAGCATGCAAATCGCCCGAAGCCTCGCCAACAATCAGATAATATTTCATAATTCCCAGGATTTCAGTTCATCCATAAAATGATAAGCGGTCATATCCACTACAGTAGGTGTAATCGCTACGTATCCATTAGCCAGTGCCCAGTGATCATTCTTTTCGTTTTCTGGTTCATGATCGATAAATTCTCCGGTTAACCAATAGAAATTCGCATCGTCTCTCCGGGGGCAAGCCTGCCATTCTCCGCTCCAATGTCCTTTGGCCTGTTCGCAGATTCTCACCCCTTTTATCTCCTGAGTATTAGGAAAATTCACATTGAGGCAAGTCAGTGGCGGAAGTCCTTTCTCAAGCACCATCGCAGCTATTCTCCGGACATAAGGTCCTGCTGCATCAAAATCAGCTCCGGGGGCATGGTCACAAATAGAGAAACCGATAGAAGGAATCCCATTAAGACAACCTTCGATCACGATCCCCATCGTACCGGAATAGTGCACATTGGTAGCGGAATTGTCACCATGGTTGATTCCACCAACAACCAGGTCCGGCTTCCGGTCGAGTATCTGATTCCGTGCCAGTTTTATGCAGTCGGTCGGTGTACCGGAACATTTATAAACAGTCAGTCCCACATCTTTCTTTAATAACTGATAGTGCACCGGCTGTGTCACCGTCAATGCACATCCACTGCCGGAACGAGGGGCATCCGGGGCCATTACCACTATCTCGCCCAGCGGGCGGAGGAATTTTATCAGTTCACTAATACCTTTTGCCATGATGCCGTCGTCATTGGAGACGAGGATCAGAGGTCTTTTATTTTCCATACAATCTACCTTATCTGTTATTTTATGTTTTCGAAATGCACAAAAGTAACAAAAAGAACTTGTATCGACAACAGAACCAAATAGGAAAGCGAAAGTCTCTTCATTTTCCATAGATGATAACTATAAAAGAGAGGAATAAAAACATCCGGGTGTTTTACACAACAACATCCGGATGTTTTAAGATAGAACATGGGGATGTTATTATCCAAAACATGGGGATGTTTTGCCACTTCTCTTTTCATGTAAACCCAGAAAGGGTCTGATGTTTAGCCATGCAGACTACCCGTTTACAAATCTTAATCTTCTGCAAGTGAGTAAAAAAAGGAATCGATATTCAATTTTAATACGTATATTTGCAAGCTAAAAAGAGAAAAAATGCCCGTATCTCACCTGGCAGTTATTAACAAAACAGGTGACTTATCAACAGATTAAGCAAAGTTTCTATTTTTTAGTAGGCGCTCTGAGGATTTATCACTTATTTCGCTGCCAATAAATTTAGATAATATGGGAAAAATAATTGCTTTGGCCAATCAAAAAGGTGGTGTAGGAAAAACAACGACTACGATTAACCTCGCAGCTTCGCTGGCTACGCTCGAAAAGAAAGTACTGGTTGTTGATGCAGACCCACAGGCAAATGCCTCTTCCGGATTGGGAGTCGACATCAAGCAATCTGAATGTACTATCTACGAATGCATTATCGACAGAGCCAACGTACAGAACGCTATTCATGACACCGAAATTGATTCGTTGAAAGTCATTTCATCGCACATTAATCTCGTAGGCGCCGAAATAGAAATGCTAAATCTCAAAAACCGCGAAAAGATACTGAAAGAAGTGCTGACTCCGTTAAAGGAAGAGTATGATTATATTTTGATAGACTGCTCTCCTTCGCTGGGACTGATCACAATCAACGCCCTCACGGCGGCCGATTCGGTGATTATCCCCGTACAAGCGGAATATTTTGCCCTTGAGGGAATCAGCAAACTGCTGAATACCATCAAGATCATCAAATCGAAACTGAACCCGGCACTCGAAATAGAAGGTTTTCTGCTGACCATGTACGACTCACGTCTGCGTCAAGCCAACCAAATCTATGATGAAGTGAAACGCCACTTCCAGGAACTGGTGTTCAAAACCGTCATCCAGCGTAACGTAAAACTGAGTGAAGCCCCCAGCTACGGCCTCCCCACCATCTTATATGATGCAGAGTCCACCGGAGCGAAAAATCATTTGGCGCTGGCTAAAGAACTAATAAGCAGAAACAGTAAATAAACGAAGATATGGCAACACAGAGAAGAAATGCATTAGGCCGCGGGCTGGACGCCCTACTCTCCATGGAAGAGGTGAAAACCGAAGGTTCTTCGTCTATTAACGAAATAGAACTGTCGAAAATCTCCGTCAACCCCAACCAACCACGCCGTGAGTTTGATGAAACGGCACTGGAGGAGTTGGCCGATTCGATCAGAGAAATAGGAATTATCCAACCCATCACCTTACGTAAAGTCTCGGACGACGAGTACCAGATTATTGCCGGAGAACGCCGCTACCGCGCCTCTCAGAAAGCCGGACTGGATACTATTCCCGCATATATCCGGACAGCCGATGATGAGAACGTGATGGAAATGGCGCTGATAGAGAATATCCAGCGTGAGGATCTTAATTCAGTGGAAATCGCACTGGCCTACCAGCACCTGATAGAGCAATATGACCTGACACAGGAACGGCTGAGTGAACGTGTCGGCAAGAAGCGTACGACCATTGCCAACTATCTGCGCCTGCTGAAACTGCCGGCACCGATACAAATGGCCCTGCAAAACAAGCAGATAGACATGGGACATGCCCGGGCACTGATCACATTAGGCGATCCGAAACTACAAGTTAAAATATTCGAAGAGATTCTGGAACACGGATACTCCGTTCGCAAAGTAGAAGAGATCGTGAAATCGCTGAGCGAGGGAGAAGCCGTAAAGAGCGGAACCAAAAAGATAACCCCGAAACGGGCCAAACTGCCCGAAGAATTCAATATGCTGAAACAGCACCTTTCGGGATTCTTTAACACCAAGGTACAACTGACCTGTTCTGAAAAGGGAAAAGGAAAAATAAGCATCCCCTTCAGTAATGAAGAAGAGTTGGAACGTATCATGGAAATCTTCGATTCACTGAAGAAATAAATGGCAAAAAAAACTAAAACATACCCGTTATACATTGCCCTGCTTCTCTGTTTCTTTCAGGTAGCAGGGATTGATGTGTATGCACAGGAGCCTGTCAAAGTATCCCAAGACTCCATTTCTCCGGTACGCGAAGCCCCCAAAGCACGGGCACGCCGCCATCGCGAGCCGGTCGTTTCTACTCCGGCCACCGACAGCGTAAAAGTGGAGAAAGCAGTCGTCCTCCCACCGATAGACAGTTTGGAGAACCTGAAACCCGCCATCGTTACGGCAGACAGCCTGGAGGAAGTCAACCGACAGAACCTGGAAAGGATAGAAACACCCGTCATGCCATCGGTCGTAAAGGCAGATAGCCTGCCACCCGTCATGCCCAAGAAGCTTTTCGTACCTAACCCGACGAAAGCCACCTGGTATGCCATCGTATTTCCAGGCGGAGGACAAATTTATAACCGCAAATACTGGAAGTTACCTATTATATATGGTGGATTTGCCGGATGTGCTTACGCATTGAGCTGGAACGGGAAAATGTATAAAGACTATGCTCAGGCGTATATGGATATTATGGATAACAATCCTAATACCAACAGTTTTCAGGATTTGCTTCCTCCGAATCATAACTATACCGATACGCAACTGAAAGACCTGCTCCGCAAACGAAAGGACACATACCGGCGCTATCGGGATCTCAGTATATTCGCCGTCATCGGTGTATATCTGATTTCCATCATCGACGCCTATGTGGATGCGGAACTATCGAATTTCGACATATCACCCGACCTGAGTATGAGGGTGGAACCTACTATTATAAATAACAACCCGTTGCAACCCGGCAGCAAGTCGGTAGGCGTGCAATGCAGCCTCAGATTTTAACCCATGAAGATTGAACAAATAAGAATGAAGAAATTAGCAAACTATTGCCCCCTGATTTTATTATTTTTGTTTGCCACACCCAAGGTAAACGCACAGAGTGTAGACGTAGTGATTCGCGACAACGGCAAAGAACGCCAAGAGAGCATCGAGCTTCCCAAAAGTATGACTTATCCTCTCGATAGCCTGCTCAACGACTGGAAAGCCAAGAATTATATCGACTTAGGAAAAGACTGCAGTACAGCGGAGATCAACCCGCTGTTCAGCGACTCCGTATACATCGACCGCCTATCACGCATGCCGACCGTTATGGAAATGCCATACAACGAAATTGTACGTAAATTTATTGATATGTATGCCGGACGCCTGCGGAATCAAGTCTCTTTTATGTTGAGTGCCTGCAACTTCTATATGCCTATCTTTGAGGAGGCCCTTGATGCGTATAATTTACCATTGGAATTGAAATATCTGCCTATTATCGAATCGGCCTTGAACCCGTCGGCAGTATCGCGCGCCGGTGCAGGAGGCTTGTGGCAGTTCATGATCGGAACCGGCAAAATGTACGGTCTGGAGTCAAACAGCCTGGTGGACGACCGTCGTGACCCGATAAAAGCAACCTGGGCAGCAGCACGCTACCTGAAGGATCTATATGACATTTATCATGACTGGAATCTTGTGATTGCGGCTTACAACTGCGGACCGGGCACTATCAACAAAGCCATCCGCCGCTCGGGAGGAGAAACCGACTATTGGAGTATTTATAATTATCTGCCCAAAGAAACAAGAGGTTACGTACCGGCATTTATCGCCGCGAACTATGTAATGACCTATTACTGTGATCACAATATCTGCCCGATGGAAACCAATATTCCCGAAAGCACTGATACGATTCAGGTTAACAAAAACCTCCATTTCCAGCAGATCGCCGACTTATGCAACGTCCCAATGGACCAAATCAGAAGTCTCAATCCACAATATAAAAAAGAAATCATACCGGGCGAAAGCAAGTCGTACACACTGCGCCTTCCACAAAACGCGGTCAGTTCGTTCATCGACCGTCAGGATACGATTTATGCCCACCGTGCCGGCGAACTGTTCAAGAATCGGCGTACAGTGGCCATCAGGGACGACAGTTCAGCCTCCAAGAGGAGAGGTAGCTCTGCCAAAGCCGGCAGTGGTACACCCACTTACTATAAAATCAAAAACGGGGATACCCTGGGAGCCATTGCGGCAAAATATGGTGTACGCGTAAAAGATCTTCAAAACTGGAACGGATTGCGGGGAACTAACATTTCCGCAGGAAAACGTTTGAAAATATACAAATAAATCGCCTTTCGCTTGCCTGATGTTTAAATTTGATTATTTTTGCAGAAAAGGAACGAAAGGACTAAATTATGGACACTGAGAACCAGAAAGAAATAGCTGAAGAGCAGATGATTGAACAAGCGTTTCAGGAATTGCTGAACGATTATCTTGCTACCAAGCACCGCAAACGTATTGAGATTATAACCAAGGCCTTCAATTTCGCCAATCAGGCACATAAAGGCATCAAACGACGCTCGGGGGAACCGTATATCATGCACCCCATTGCCGTTGCGAAGATCGTATGCAATGAAATAGGCCTTGGCTCGACTTCCATTTGTGCCGCTTTGCTGCACGATGTTGTCGAGGACACCGATTATACAGTAGAAGATATCGAAAATATCTTCGGGGCCAAGATTGCACAGATTGTCGACGGACTGACCAAAATCTCCGGAGGTATTTTTGGTGACCGGGCTTCGGCACAAGCAGAAAACTTCAAGAAACTCCTGCTCACCATGTCTGATGATATCCGGGTGATCCTGATCAAGATTGCCGACCGCCTGCACAACATGCGTACACTCGGTTCCATGTTGCCCAACAAGCAATATAAGATTGCAGGCGAAACCCTTTATATTTACGCCCCTCTTGCCAATCGCCTGGGACTGTATAAGATCAAGACGGAACTGGAAAACCTCAGTTTCAAATATGAACATCCTGAAGAATATCAGGAGATTGAAGAAAAGCTGAACGCAACAGCCGCCGAACGCGATAAGGTATTCAACGAATTCACCGCTCCCATACGCGAGCAGTTGGATAAAATGGGATTAAAATATCGAATCCTGGCACGTGTGAAGTCCATCTACTCTATCTGGAACAAGATGCAGACCAAGCATGTTCCTTTCGAAGAGATTTATGATCTTCTGGCTGTACGGATCATTTTCGAACCACGCAACATAGATGAGGAACTGAACGACTGTTTCGATATTTATGTTTCCATCTCCAAAATCTATAAACCGCATCCCGACCGTCTGCGCGACTGGGTGAGCCACCCCAAAGCTAACGGATACCAGGCACTGCATGTCACTTTGATGGGCAATAATGGCCAGTGGATCGAAGTCCAGATACGCAGTGAGCGGATGAACGATGTAGCCGAACAGGGATTTGCCGCCCACTGGAAATATAAAGAAGGAGGAGGCAGCGAAGACGAAGGCGAACTGGAGAAATGGTTGCGTACCATTAAAGAGATACTCGACGATCCGCAGCCGGATGCCATCGACTTTCTCGATACAATCAAATTAAACTTATTCGCCTCGGAAATCTTTGTCTTCACCCCGAAAGGAGAGCTCAAAACCATGCCGCAGAACTCCACTGCCCTGGATTTCGCCTTCTCACTGCACACGGATATAGGAAGCCACTGTATAGGTGCCAAAGTGAATCATAAACTGGTGCCGCTAAGCCATAAGCTGCAAAGTGGTGACCAAGTGGAAATCCTGACATCCAAGTCACAGCGTGTACAGCCCCAATGGGAAGTGTTTGCCACTACTGCGCGTGCAAGAGCTAAGATTGCGGCTATTCTGCGTAAGGAACGAAAAACCTTCCAGAAAGAAGGAGAAGAATTGTTGAATGAATTCTTTAAGAAAGAAGAGATCCGCCCGGAGGCAGCCGTCATCGAGAAGTTGTGCAAACTGCATAACATGAAGAATGAAGAAGAGTTTCTTGTAGCCATCGGTAACAAAACCATCGTTCTGGGAGATGCCGACAAAAATGAACTGAAAGAGAAACAAAGCAGCAACTGGATGAAGTATCTGACTTTCTCTTTTGGCAATAATAAGGATAAACAGCAGGAGGAAAAAGAACCGCAGGAAAAGGAAAAAATCAACACCAAACAAATTCTCAAACTGACGGAAGATGCCCTGCAAAAGAAATATATCATGGCCGAATGTTGTCATCCCATCCCCGGTGACGACGTACTGGGATACATGGACGAGAATGACCGCATCATCATCCACAAGCGTCAATGTCCGGTAGCGGCCAAACTGAAAAGCAGCTACGGCAACCGCATCATTGCCACTGAATGGGATACACACAAGAAGCTTTCGTTCCTGGTATACATTTATATTAAAGGAATAGATAATGTAGGGCTGCTGAATGAAATCACACAAGTTATTTCACGCCAGCTTAATGTGAATATCCGGAAACTGGATATGGAAACGGATGATGGCATTTTCGAAGGAAAGGTCCAATTGTATGTGCACGATGTGGAAGATGTAAAAGCTATTTGCAACAACCTGCGCAAGATTCCGAATATAAAGTCGGTGACACGTGTAGAAAACTAACAAAACAATAAATTAAATAACGGGAAGAGGAGCAATGAGTGCTTGAACAATCACTCATTGCTCCTCTTCCCGTCTTGTTGAAAACCCATCCAAAGCATCCCTCATTCCGATCAACTCTTGACGAATCTGCTTCAAACGGTCGATAATTTCAAAATTCCGGATCGTCGCTTCCCTGTTATCTTTCAGTTTCTGGCGAGCTCCGGGCAGAGTCATTCCTCTTTCTTTCACCAAATGATAGATCAGGCGAATGGTTTCCACATCCTCTTTCCTATACTGGCGCACGCCACGACTCCCTTTCTTTGGGGATATCTGCGGGAACTCCTTTTCCCAGAAACGAAGCAACGATTCGTTGACATCAAACATTTGGGCAACTTCACTGATAGAGTAATATAATTTCAGGTCTCTCTCCGTATTTTGCATGATTTTCTTCTCTTTTAGTCAAATACTTTACCGTGGTTGGCGGCAATCTGAATCATCCGTTCATAATCTTCCGCACTCAAATCCATAAAGTAATAGTTCACCGGATTGACCACCTGTCCTTTGACGTGCACTTCGTAATGCAAATGCGGACCGGTACTCTTTCCCGTACTTCCTACCCCGGCTATAACTTCACCACGCACGACCTTTTTACCCAGTTTAGTACGAAACTCCTGTAAATGGGCGTAGCGGGTACGATATCCGAAGCCATGGTCAATCTCGACAGTATTGCCATAACCGGTCTCCCATCCCATTTTCACAACCGTACCATCACCCGTGGCATACACGTCCGTACCCGGATGCGCCGAGAAGTCCATGCCGGCATGAAATTTCGTTGTTCCGTAGATGGGGTCAATCCGTGTCCCATAACCAGATGCTGTCTTCCGAAGGTCCTTATTGGATATAGGCTGGATGGCGGGAATACATTTCAGCATCTGATCATGATTTTTACACATTGCCACTACATCGTCAAATGACTTGGACTGGATATAAAGCTGTTTGCTCAGTACATCCATCTTTTGGGTAGTGTTGATCACCAACTTTGAGTTAGCCATATCCATCAATTGTTCGTAACGGTTCGTACCACCATAACCGGCCTGACGAATAGCCGGTGAAACAGGATCGGCCATAAAAATCACTCTATAGAGGTTATCATCACGCTGCTGGATATCCTGAAGCACCCCCATCGCCTCGTCAAGACGACGAGAGAGTACGTTATATTGCGCCAAGAGTTGGCTATTTTCTTTCCGCAACTCCTTCTCTGAGGGAGAACCGAAAATCAGTAACAGAATGATGAAACTGCCGGCTCCCAGTCCCATTCCTATAAAAAGACGGCGGAGAATGCTCAGCGCCCGTTGTCGGACAGTCGGATAAATCCGGTCATAAGTCTGCGTTTGCGGATTATAGATGTAGTAAACTTTGCGCATCTTATAAATATTTCGCTTGTTAATACGGCAAAAATAATAAAAACAAGCTATCTTTGCACTGCTTTTTTCAGAATATTAACCTCAACAATAGATATATAGAAGTATGTTGACTGCAAAAGAAACCAGAGATTCGTTTAAGAATTTCTTCGAGTCAAAAGGACATCAGATTGTTCCTTCGGCTCCAATGGTGATTAAAGATGACCCCACCCTGATGTTTACCAATGCAGGGATGAACCAGTTTAAAGATATTATTTTGGGTAACCACCCGGCGAAATACCACAGAGTCGCGGACTCACAAAAGTGCCTTCGTGTAAGCGGCAAGCACAATGACCTTGAAGAAGTAGGACACGATACCTACCATCACACCATGTTCGAAATGCTGGGTAACTGGTCGTTCGGTGATTACTTCAAGAAAGAAGCCATCAGTTGGGCATGGGAATATCTGGTAGACGTCCTGAAACTGAATCCGGAACACCTGTATGCAACAGTATTCGAAGGTAGCCCGGAAGAGGGTCTGGAGCGTGATAACGAGGCCGCCTCTTACTGGGAGCAATACTTGCCTAAAGACCATATCATCAACGGAAACAAACATGATAACTTTTGGGAAATGGGTGATACAGGCCCTTGCGGTCCGTGCTCGGAGATCCACATCGACCTCCGTCCTGCAGAAGAGCGTGCCAAGATTTCAGGACGCGACCTGGTGAACCACGATCATCCCCAGGTTATCGAAATCTGGAATCTTGTATTCATGCAATACAACCGCAAAGCCGACAGCACTCTTGAGCCGCTTCCGGCGAAAGTGATCGATACCGGTATGGGATTCGAACGCCTGTGCATGGCTTTGCAGGGTAAAACATCCAATTACGACACGGACGTATTCCAGCCGTTGATTAAAGCAATTGCCCAAATGGCCGGAACGGAATATGGCAAAAATGAACAGAACGACATTGCCATGCGTGTTATTGCCGACCACATCCGTACCATTGCGTTCTCAATTACTGACGGACAATTGCCTTCGAATGCCAAGGCCGGTTACGTGATTCGTCGTATCCTGCGTCGTGCCGTTCGTTACGGATATACATTCCTTGGACAGAAACAGGCATTTATGTACAAATTGCTTCCGGTTCTGATTGACAGCATGGGAGATGCCTATCCGGAACTGATTGCTCAAAAAGAGTTGATCGAAAAGGTTATCAAAGAAGAAGAAGAATCATTCCTCCGTACTTTGGAAACCGGTATCCGCCTGCTCGATAAAACAATGGCTGACACCAAAGCTAACGGAAAGACTGAAATCAGCGGTAAAGACGCTTTCACATTATACGATACATTCGGTTTCCCACTCGACCTGACAGAGTTGATTCTGCGTGAAAATGGTATGACAGTCAATGTCGAAGAGTTCGATGCCGAAATGCAACAGCAGAAACAACGTGCCCGCAATGCAGCTGCCATAGAGACAGGTGACTGGATCATACTGAAAGAAGGAACTACTGAGTTTGTAGGTTACGATTACACGGAATACGAAACTTCCATCCTGCGTTATCGCCAGGTGAAACAGAAAAACCAGACTCTGTATCAGATCGTACTGGACTACACTCCGTTCTATGCAGAGAGCGGTGGCCAGGTAGGCGACACCGGTGTATTGGTAAACGAATTCGAGACTATCGAAGTAATCGACACCAAGAAAGAAAATAATCTTCCGATACATATTACAAAGAAACTGCCCGAACATCCGGAAGCTCCGATGATGGCATGTGTAGACACAGACAAACGTGCCGCTTGTGCAGCCAATCACTCGGCTACCCACTTGCTGGACGAAGCGCTCCGTGAAGTTTTAGGCGAACATGTAGAGCAGAAAGGATCATTGGTTACACCGGACTCTCTGCGTTTTGACTTCTCTCACTTCCAGAAAGTGACAGACGAAGAACTCCGCAAAGTAGAGCATCTGGTAAACGCCAAGATACGTGCCAATGTTCCATTACAGGAACACCGCAACATCCCTATCGAAGAAGCGAAAGAACTGGGCGCAATCGCCCTGTTCGGCGAGAAATATGGTGACCACGTACGTGTTATCCAGTTTGGCTCATCCATTGAATTCTGTGGAGGTACCCACGTTGCCGCTACCGGAAATATCGGTATGGTAAAAATTATCTCTGAGAGTTCGGTAGCTGCCGGTGTACGCCGTATCGAAGCATATACCGGAGCTCGCGTAGAAGAAATGCTGGATACGATCCAGGATACTTTGAGCGACTTGAAAGCTCTTTTCAACAATGCTCCCGACCTTGGTGTGGCCATTCGCAAGTATATCGACGAAAACGCAGGACTGAAAAAACAGGTGGAAGACTTCATGAAAGAAAAAGAAGCTGCCGTCAAAGAACGCCTGCTGAAGAATGTACAAGAGATTAACGGCATTAAAGTCATTAAGTTCTGCTTGCCGATGCCCGCCGAAGTAGTGAAGAACATCGCTTTCCAACTTCGTGGTGAAATTACAGAAAATCTCTTCTTTGTAGCCGGAACAGTAGATGCCAATAAACCAATGCTGACTGTTATGATCAGTGACAACCTGGTTGCCGGCGGACTGAAAGCAGGTAATCTGGTGAAAGAAGCTGCCAAACTGATTCAGGGTGGCGGTGGCGGTCAACCTCACTTCGCAACAGCCGGTGGCAAGAATCCGGACGGACTGAACGCTGCTGTTGAGAAGGTACTGGAACTGGCAGGAATCTAAAGGGGCCGACTCTTACGAGTGGGTACCACGCTATCCGAAAGTTCCCATATAAAGTTAGAAGTCAGATTAAACATCATAGACTCTCCGAGTAAAGAGTCCGGTACTGCACCGGACTCTTTCTATTTTATTCCCCTTCATCGAATGTCCATATCACAAACTCACTTTATCCCCCGGAAAGAGCAAGAATGATCTTGTTTATTCTACTCCTTCTACTACAGTAACGGAGAAGAGTGGACAGACTCAGCCTCATCCGAGATTCTTGATCGCCCGAAACTCTTTTGGAGAGATACCCGTATTCTTTTTAAAGAAATGCGTCAAATAGGATTGGTCCGGAAAATGCAGTTGCTCAGCTATTTCTGTTACAGATAAACGAGGCTCATTCAACAGCACTTTTATTTCGGCCACCAACTGTTCATCAATAAGCTGTTTAGGCTTCTTTCCATCTAAATGCCGAACTGTAATTTTATGCAGGTAACGAGACGATATACAAAGTTTTTCGGCATAAAAAGCTACCTGATGTTCATGCATACTATATTCACGGATCAATTGCATAAACCGATGGCAAAGTAATTGCGTACGACTATATTGCTTACTGACAGCCAATTTTTCCGGAATCGTATTAAACAGCCACATAAGCAGACTTTGCAAAAAGTTGTGCTCTTGTTGTCCCCTGAACTGGGGCATCGGTTCGGTAAACAACATTTGTGCCATATCCATCCACAAATTGATCTGCCGCCAGGTCTTCTGACTCCGTTCGTCAGCAGTATGATGGTAACAGGGATGTTCGTGAGTATAATTAAAGTAAGGTGTATCGATAGGTAACATGGCATTTAAAAATGCTTCTTTAGGAAACATCAACATTTTCACCTGTAAATCTCCTGAAGTTTCGAGCACTTGCAGCAAACCGCCGGTCAGGAAGATCAATTCTGTCTGTTCATTGAATATATATTTCTGCACACCGGTAGAGACAACGGCTTCTCCCTGCGTACAAATCAGATAGATACCACACCGGAAATGGTATGGGGCCGATATCAAAGAGGCCAGGTCGGTCTCTTCATATCGGATCGTTTTTGTATCGGCAAGCAATCGGTCTGTTTTCATAAAAGTCTGTTTTAGGCAACAAATGTAGGTTTATTTTTGATATTCGGGCTATTTTGTTCTGAAAACAACATGTTTTGTACAGATTAGCCTATATTCGATTCCTAACAGATGGAGTAATTTTGCAACCATATTGATCAAAGAGAATAGCAATGACTGACAGACAGAATTCCAGACGGTTCTTATTATTATTTTTAGGTGTATTAAGTGCTTTCGGCCCTTTTATAATGGACATGTATTTGCCTACCTTACCGGCTATGGCAGATTTTTTCCACACTTCATCTTCTATGGTACAATTGGGACTCACCACCAGCATGATTGGCTTGGCTGCCGGACAATTAATTTTCGGTCCCTTGAGTGACAAGTACGGGCGACGTCCTCCATTACTTCTGGCCATGATTCTGTTCCTGCTCGCTACGGTGGGGTGCATCTTTTCACATACCATTTCACAATTTGTGACATCCCGATTCTTACAAGGCATTGCCGGAGCAGGTGGTGTAGTGATTTCCCGCTCCATAGCTACCGACGAGTATTCGGGACAGCAACTGGCCGGCATGCTTGCCGTTATCGGCGGAATAAATGGAATAGCTACAGTCATCGCCCCTATCGGAGGAGGTATACTGGCTCAGATAACAAGCTGGCAAGGCATCTTTATCTGCTTATTCTTTATGGGAGTGGTTCTCCTATCCGGAAGCTTACATTTGAACGAATCACTTCCGGCAAAACACAGACAGACTGTGAGTTGGCAAGACTTATACCATAGTTTCGGAGAAGTCCTCCACAACCGCCGCTATGTAGGCTACGTCCTGCAATATGGTTTCACTATGGGAATACTGTTTGTCAATATCTCTTCTGCACCATTCATCATGCAGCAACACTACGGACTCTCTCCTCTATCCTTCAGCCTCTGTTTCGGAATCAATGCGATAGCAATGGTTATCTCTTCAGCCATATCGATAAAATTACCTACCATGGAACGGGCTTTATATATAGGAAGCCGGGGCATGCTGTCAGTATCTGCACTATTGATGGTATTCTTGTCCTTGAGATGTGATTTTTGGATCTACGAGTTATTGATCTTCGCTCTACTCTCGATGATTGGCATGACTTTTACAGCATCCAACACCTTGGCCATGGAGTGTGAGCGACGGAATGCAGGCATTGCTTCGGCACTTTTGGGAGCCACCGGGTTTGCATTCGGAGGTATTGTATCGCCATTGGTAAGTTTAGGAGATATGATGACCTCTACCGGAATATTGTTTTTAGCAGGTTCTGCCTGTGCCTATGCATGCACCCGATATGTACTGTCACAATCCGTTCAACCCTCCGGAGTGCTATATCATTGAAAGTTACTATGGCGTTCTTTCCTGACAAAACGCTAAAAGGAGATTTAAAATCCAATGCAACCGACTAAAGATAAAGTCAAAGCATACCATAAGCCATGATTCACTAACAAACAGATACTTAAGATTCAAGATGTTAATTGAAAACCAAAGGGTCCTGCCTTTAAAACCAACAATCCTTTGGCTTTTAAAGCAACGGTTCTCCTCTTTTCAACCTATAAGAACTCCATCCAAATCATCTCATACGTTCGATTGTACGCCGGGGAACAGATGTATTTTATCTATACATCCCGTTTTTCAAAACATTAAGAAGGGATCACTGAAACGGAAAGCATATTATCTCCCCCGGCTGTTTATAATGCCCCCCTCCGCCCTCATGATAACGAGTCGAAATACAAAAAGACGAATCAATCAGCACACAAGCTCTTTCGTTTTACATTTATATTCTCTACCTTTGCACACTAAATCAATCAATTACTTAAAAAACTCTAACCCAAGCCGCATGAAAGTACTTTTTCATTCACTATTTATTCTTTTATTTGTTTTCACTGCCTGTACGTCTACCCCTAAACAGGCAACTATTGACTATACCCAATATGTAAACCCATTTATCGGAACCGATTTCACCGGTAATACCTATCCCGGAGCACAAGTCCCTTTCGGCATGGTACAACTTAGTCCGGACAACGGACTTCCCGGCTGGGACCGTATCTCCGGATATTTCTATCCCGATAGCACTATTGCCGGATTCAGCCATACCCACCTTTCTGGTACGGGGGCAGGCGACTTATATGACATCTCTTTCATGCCCGTCACCCTGCCTTATAAAGAAGCAGAAGCTCCGTTAGGTATTTACTCCAAATTTTCCCATCAGGACGAAAATGCCACGGCAGGATATTACCAGGTACTGCTGAAAGATTACGGCATCAACGTCGAATTGACGGCAACCGAACGATGCGGCATTCAGCGTTACACTTTTCCTGAAGCCAAAGCCGCTATCTTCCTCAACCTGAAAAAAGCTATGAATTGGGACTTTACCAATGATTCGCACATCGAAGTTATCGACTCGGTAACCATTCAGGGATACCGCTTCTCCGACGGATGGGCACGCGACCAGCATGTCTATTTCCGTACACGCTTCTCTAAACCTTTTACAGCCGTTCAAATGGATACAACTGCCATCCTGAAAGACGGAAAACGAATGGGTACGGCTACCATAGCCCGATTCGATTTCGACACACAAAAAGGAGAGCAAATACTTGTCAACACAGCCCTTTCCGGTGTCAGCATGGAAGGAGCAGCTCAAAATCTGGCAGCCGAAGTTCCGGAGGATAATTTCGATAAATATCGTGAGGCTGCACGGGACAACTGGAACCGGCAACTCTCTAAAATCGCAGTCAAAGGCGACCATAAGGACGATTGGGTAAACTTCTACACCGCACTCTATCACACCATGCTTGCTCCTACCATTTATAGCGATGTCGACGGTTCGTATTACGGTCCGGACAAAAAGATTCATCGCACAGACGGATGGGTAAACTACAGTACTTTCTCTTTATGGGATACATACCGCGCCGCACATCCTCTATTTACCTATACCGAACCCGAACGTACCAACGATATGGTTCAATCATTTCTGGCTTTCTACGAACAGAACGGACGCCTGCCGGTTTGGAATTTCTACGGTAGTGAAACAGATATGATGATTGGCTATCATGCCGTTCCGGTCATCGTGGATGCTTATCTGAAAGGTATTGGAAACTTTGATCCGAAAAAGGCATTGGAAGCTTGTGTAGCCACTGCCAACCTGGACAATTACCGCGGAATTGGTGCTTATAAAGAACTGGGATATGTTCCTTTCAATGAAAAAGATAGTTATAATGCCGAAAACTGGTCGTTATCCAAAACACTTGAATACGCTTATGATGATTACTGCATTGCCCGCATGGCAGAAAAACTGGGAAAGAAAGAGATTGCGGACGAATTCTATAAGCGGTCGCAAAACTATCGTAACGTATACAATCCGGCAACCTCGTTCATGCAACCTCGTGATGACAAGGGAGAATTTCAGAAAGACTTTAAAGCAGATGCTTATACACCGCATATCTGCGAAAGTAACGGTTGGCAATATTTCTGGTCGGTACAGCATGACATAGACGGACTGATCGGTCTGACAGGCGGAAAAGAACGTTTTGCACAAAAGCTGGACAGCATGTTCACCTTCCATCCTTCGGCCGACGACGAACTTCCGCTCTTCAGTACCGGAATGATAGGCCAATATGCTCACGGAAACGAACCGAGCCATCACGTCATCTACCTTTATAATGCGGTAGACCAACCCTGGAAAACCCAGGAGTATGTGGCAAAAGTAATGAACGAACTCTACCTGAACAGCCCTGCCGGACTCTGCGGAAACGAAGACTGCGGCCAGATGTCGGCTTGGTATGTATTCAGCGCCATGGGATTCTATCCGGTAAATCCGATAAGCGGTCAATATGAAATAGGTACTCCCCTTTTCCCGGAAGTGCAACTGCACCTTGACAACGGGAAAACATTCACTGTCAAAGCTCCGGCTGTCAGCAAAGAGAATATCTATATCCGATCAACCAAACTGAATGGAAAACCCTATGATAAAAGTTACATTACTCATGAACAGATTATGAGTGGTGCAACCCTTGAGTTTGAAATGGGAAAGGAGAAAGTTACGAGTGATCAATAACTTGTAGCCCGCACACCCAAAACCAGCAGCTAAAAAAGATGGACGACACATTTGATATAACCTACAAAGCCCTGTTCCGGAGGTACTATCCGAACCTGATGTTCTACGCCACCCGCCTGGTGGGCGATGAAGAAGCAGAAGATGTGGTACAGGATGTATTCGTGGAACTGTGGAAACGAAGAGATTCCATGGTAATAGGCGACCAGATCCAAGCCTTCCTCTATCGGGCGGTATATACCCGGGCCTTGAATGTGCTGAAACATCGCAGCATAGAGAACGGATATTGCGCTGCTGTGGAAGAAATCAACCAAAAACGAGCGGAATTCTATCAGCCGGACAACAACGAAGTAATCCGGCGGATAGAAGACCGCGAATTGCGAAACGAAATCTACCAAGCCATTAACGAGCTACCGGACAAATGCAAGGAAGTGTTTAAGTTGAGCTATCTGCACGAAATGAAGAATAAAGAAATAGCCGACGTGATGGGAGTCTCTTTACGTACGGTAGAAGCCCACATATACAAGGCACTGAAGTTCCTACGAAACCGTCTCGGCCATTTATGGTTTTTATTTCTACTATTTTTTATCAAATAGATAAGTGTTTTTAAAGATTTAGTTGTTTCTATTATATAATGAAAAAGAAAAGATGAATAATCTGAGCGAAGACATATTGATGAGATATCTGACAGGCGAATGTTCTGACGAAGATTTTGCCAGAGTGAACGCTTGGATCAAAGAATCAGACGATAATGCCCGCCGACTTTTCCGAATGGAAGAGGTATATCATTTGGGCAGACACGACAGCTTTCCGGATCAGAAAAAAGTTGCCCGGGCAGAAGCACGACTATACAAGAAACTGGCTCAGGAAGATGCACATAGCCGCAAAGTGATCAGAATGCACCAATGGATGCGATATGCCGCTATCATCGTGCTCGCACTGATGATAGGCACCGGAGGCGGATACCTGTACTATCAGGCCGATCCGACCCGGAATATGATAACGGCCTCGTCCACGGATGGCAAAGTGAAAGAAGTGATGTTGCCCGATGGCACAAAAGTATGGCTCAATCAATCGGCCACCCTGAGATATCCCAAGGAATTCTCAGAATCCGAAAGAGATGTATATCTCGATGGAGAAGCTTATTTCGAAGTCACTAAAAACCGTCGGTGTCCTTTCGTTGTAGAAAGTGAGGCTATGCGTATCAAAGTGTTGGGAACCACTTTCAATTTCAAGTGCGACAAGAGTCACAAACTGGCAGAAGCAACCTTGATCGAAGGAGAAATAGAAGTGAGAGGAAACCACGATGAAGGAATGATTATTCTTTCGCCCGGACAAAAGGCCGAACTGAATAAAACAACCCGCAGACTGGTGGTGAAGCAAGTAGATGCCAAATTGGATGCCGTATGGCACAATGACCTGATCCCGTTTGAACAGGCGGACATTTTTGCCATCACCCGGACGTTAGAACGCTTTTATGATGTGAAAATCATTCTTTCACCCGACATTAAGTCCGACAAAACTTACTCGGGTGTATTGAAGAAAAAAGATAATATAGAGTCTGTACTCCAATCGTTGGACAACTCTATACCTATCAATTATAAGATTGTGGGAGACAATATCTTTATTTCTTCACGTAACAAGTGAGCAACCAATTAAAATAAACATACAGTACCATGAAATTTAAAACATTCCTGGCGGGATGTTTAGGAGGCTTATTGTCTCTGAACTCCTGCACAAACTCGCCGGACATGACTGATTACGCAGCCTACGTCAACCCATTTATCGGTACAGGCGGACACGGTCATACTTTTCCGGGCGCCATTGTCCCCCATGGCATGATTTCTCCCAGCCCAGACACCCGCATAGATGGGTGGGATGCCTGCTCGGGATATTATTACGCAGATTCCACCATCAACGGATTCTCACACACCCATTTGAGTGGAACCGGTTGTTGCGACTATGGAGATGTACTACTGATGCCTACGGTGGGCGAACAAAAGTACCTCCCCACAGGTTCACAGAGCCAGCAGATGGCTTATGCTTCTGCCTTTTCACATCAAAATGAGACTGCCGAACCGGGCTATTACTCAGTCTTCCTGGATACTTATCAAGTAAAAGCCGAACTGACTGCAAGCAAACGGGCAGCTATCCACAGGTATACTTTTCCTGAAAGTAAAGAAGCAGGATTCATCCTCGACTTGGACTACAGTCTGCAACGGCAGACCAACAAAGAGATGGAAATAGAGGTCATCAGCCCCACTGAAATCTGCGGCCGTAAAAAGACCATGTACTGGGCTTTCGACCAATATATCAACTTTTATGCAAAATTCTCGAAACCTTTCACCTACACGTTGGTGACTGATTCGATGGCACTCGACGATGGAGGCAGACTGCTGCCTACCTGTAAAGCATTACTTCACTTTGACACGACCAAAGACGAACAAGTGTTTGTCAAAGTCGGAATCTCTGCTGTGGACATAGAGGGTGCACGCAAAAATGTAGAAACTGAAATACCAGACTGGGATTTTGACGGAGTACGTAAAGACGCACGCAAAGCGTGGAATGAAACGTTATCGAAGATTGATATTACTACCAATGATAAAAATGACAAAACCATCTTCTATACCGCACTCTACCACACTGCCATTAGCCCGAATCTGTTTACGGACGTAGACGGACGTTATCTGGGTATGGATCTGCAAGTACATCAAGGAGATACACTGAATCCGATGTATACCATTTTTTCTTTATGGGATACCTTCCGTGCACTGCATCCGCTAATGACCATTATAGATCCGGATCTGAACAATGCTTTCATCCGTTCACTGATCAAAAAGCATCAGGAGGGGGGCATTTTCCCAATGTGGGACATGGCTTCCAACTATACCGGTACAATGATTGGTTACCATGCCGTTCCCGTCATTGTAGATGCATATATGAAAGGCGATCGTAATTTCGACATCCAAGAAGCTTACCGAGCCTGCGTGCGTGCGGCAGAATATGATACAACAGGAATCAAATGCCCCGATCTGGTGTTACCCCATCTGATGCCGAAAGCCAAATATTATAAAAACTCAATCGGCTACGTACCGTGTGACCGCGAAAACGAATCGGTTGCCAAGGCCTTGGAGTACGCTTATGACGACTGGTGTATTTCAGTATTTGCCGATGCATTGAACGACTACGACACCCGGGACAAATACGCACGTTTCGCAAAAGCCTACGAGTTTTACTTCGATCCGGAAACCCGCTTTATGCGCGGATTGGACAGTAAGGGCGAATGGCGCACTCCCTTCAATCCACGCTCTTCAACTCACCGCAACGATGATTATTGTGAAGGGACTGCCTGGCAATGGACCTGGTTCGTTCCACACGACATCGAAGGATTGGTAAAACTAATGGGCGGCGAAGATGCCTTCGTCGGTAAACTGGATTCTCTGTTTACCGCCGACTCTTCACTGGAAGGCGAAACAACCTCCTCGGACATCAGCGGGCTGATCGGACAATATGCCCACGGCAACGAACCCAGCCACCACGTGATTCATATGTACAACTATGTGAACCGTCCGTGGAGGACGCAAGAATTGGTAGACAGCGTATACCGTAGCCAATATGCCAATGCCGTAGACGGACTGTCGGGAAATGAAGATTGCGGACAAATGTCGGCTTGGTATGTACTCAATTCTATGGGATTCTATCAGGTATGTCCGGGGAAACCGGTTTATTCTATCGGACGCCCCGCATTCGATAAAGCCGTAGTAAACCTGCCCGATGGCAAAAAGTTTACAGTGATAGCTAAGAATAACTCGAAAAAGAATAAGTATATCAAAAGCATGACACTGAACGGAAAACCATTGGATAAACCATTCTTTACGCATGACGATATCATAGCAGGCAGTACGTTGGAAATAGAAATGACAGACCGGCGGACCCAACCCTAAGAAAGTACTCTGTTTCATCACAGATTATACGAATATGTAGCCTACACGGCACCGATGATAGAAAATATATAATATCCATATAGCAATACACTTATCCACACCATGAGAAAAATTCTTTTGACCGCTTGCCTTATAGCTTGCTCACTAATGGCTGAGGCCAAAGACTGGACCCAATACGTAAACCCACTGATGGGAACGCAGTCTTCTTTCGAATTATCAACCGGGAACACCTATCCCGCTATTGCACGTCCGTGGGGAATGAACTTCTGGACACCGCAAACGGGCAAGATGGGGGACGGATGGCAATACACGTATACAGCCAACAAAATCAGGGGATTCAAGCAAACCCACCAACCCAGCCCATGGATCAATGATTACGGACAATTCTCCATCATGCCCGTCACAGGCAAACTTGAGTTTGATGAAGAAAAACGTGCCAGTTGGTTCAGTCATAAAGGTGAAATAGCAACTCCTTCCTACTATAAAGTATATTTGGCCGAGCACGATGTAGTGACCGAAATGACTCCGACAGAACGTGCGGTTCTGTTCCGTTTCACCTTTCCCGAAAACGAACACTCGTACATTGTAGTAGACGCATTCGACAAGGGTTCCTACGTAAAAGTAATTCCGGAAGAGAACAAGATAATCGGCTACACCACCCGTAACAGTGGTGGAGTGCCCGAGAATTTCAAGAACTACTTCGTTATCGAGTTCGACAAACCTTTCACTTACAAAGGCACTTTTGCAGACAAAAAGCTGGAAGAAGGCAACTTGGAGCAGAAAGCCGACCATACGGGAGCCATCATTGGTTTCAGTACCCGTAAAGGTGAAATCGTGCATGCCCGTATAGCTTCTTCGTTCATTAGTTTTGAACAAGCGGCTCAGAACCTTAAAGAATTGGGTAACGACTCTTTTGAGCAACTTGCACAAAAAGGGAATGATGCCTGGAACAATGTATTAGGTAAAATAGAAGTAGAAGGCGGCAATCTGGACCAGTACCGTACATTCTACTCCTGCCTCTACCGTTCTCTGCTATTCCCCCGCAAATTCTATGAGTTTACGGCAGACGGGCAACCGGTTCATTATAGTCCTTACAACGGTCAGGTACTCCCCGGATATATGTACACCGATACAGGATTTTGGGATACATTCCGTTGTTTGTTTCCATTCCTGAACCTGATGTACCCATCGGTAAACAAAGAAATACAAGAAGGACTTATCAATACTTATAAGGAAAGCGGTTTCTTTCCGGAATGGGCGAGTCCCGGACACAGAGGTTGTATGATAGGCAATAACTCTGCTTCAGTATTGGTAGACGCCTACATGAAAGGAGTAAAGGTAGACGATGTGAAAACTCTGTATGAAGGGCTGATTCACGGTACAGAGAATGTACATACGGAAGTCTCTTCTACCGGACGCTTGGGGTATCAGTATTACAATAAGCTGGGCTACGTACCCTATGACGTGAAAATCAATGAAAATACAGCCCGCACATTAGAATACGCTTACGATGACTGGTGCATCTACCAACTGGCTAAAGCCTTGAACCGACCGAAAAAAGAAATTGAACTATTTGCCAAACGTGCCATGAACTACCGGAATGTATTCGACAAAGAAAGCAAACTGATGCGTGGCCGTAATGAAAACGGCCAGTTCCAGTCACCATTCTCTCCGTTGAAGTGGGGAGATGCATTCACAGAAGGTAACAGCTGGCATTACTCCTGGTCGGTATTTCACGACCCGCAAGGATTAATCGATCTGATGGGAGGCAAAAAGATGTTTATCACGATGCTGGACTCCGTATTTGCAGTTCCTCCTGTATTCGACGACAGTTATTATGGACAGGTGATCCATGAAATCCGCGAAATGACCGTGATGAACATGGGCAACTATGCACACGGCAACCAACCGATACAGCACATGATTTACTTGTACAATTATGCCGGACAGCCTTGGAAAGCGCAATACTGGCTTCGTCAAGTAATGGACCGCATGTATACTCCAGGCCCTGACGGTTACTGTGGCGACGAGGACAACGGACAGACCTCTGCCTGGTATGTATTCTCAGCCCTCGGATTCTATCCGGTATGTCCAGGAACAGATGAGTATGTCATTGGAGCTCCTCTATTCAAAAAGGCAACGCTACACTTTGAAAATGGCAATAATCTTGTGATCGATGCACAGAATAACAGTAAGGAGAATCTTTATATCGAATCCCTCCGGGTCAACGGGCAAGAATCAACCCGGAACTATCTGAAACATGCCGATCTGCTGCAAGGCGGAACCATTGAATTCAAAATGGGTTCACACCCCAACCTCAACAGAGGCATCAACGATGATGATGCCCCCTATTCATTCTCCAAGATGAAATAGTCCTCTCTCTTTAGACAACTCATATCCCCTGAGGGTGCATACCCAGAATCCAATACGGATACACGTACGCATCCTCAGGGACATATAAAATAATTCTCAAAAAAGTTAGTAACTGAAGTAAGTGTTTCTTTCGGGACACTTGTTTTATTAACATCAAGGGTACAAAAGCCGTTGACTTATATTATAAATACAATGCTTAAACCTTGTATGTTTTTAAAGTTAACTAATTAATTTAATTATAGTCAATGAAAAACAAAATCCTATTTCAAAGACCCAGGCTGCTCAAAGCATCGCTGGTTCTTCTTTTAGCTGCCGCTCCTATCCAGTGGTCATTTGCACAATTCACATTTTCAACTTCCCGCACTACATTGGGGCAAGTCATCAAAACGGTGCAATCTCAGTCTAAGTATCAATTCTTTTATGATGACCAATCGTCAAACATGCCGATTGAGAATCTGAACGTAAAGAATGTAAGCCTGGAACAACTGTTGAATACTGCGCTCAAAGGCAAAAACCTGACATACAAAATCGAGGATAACATTGTTTATCTGTCCCAGGCTTCCAAACAACAGGATCCGGTTCAGGCATCGGCCAAACGTCAGATCAGCGGTACGGTTGTAGATGCTAACGGCGAGGCGCTGATCGGCGTCAATGTATCTGTTAAGGGTACCAGCACAGGAGCCATTACCGACCTGGAAGGTAAATACACCCTGACTGTCAATGATCCGAAAGCTGAAATCGTATTCTCCTATATCGGATACAAACAACAAGTGTTGCCCGCTAAAGAAAGCATTCTGAATGTAACGATGAGTGAAGATACCCAGATGATCAGTGAAGTGGTTGTAACCGCTTTGGGCATCAAACGTGAGAAGAAAATGTTAGGATATGCCGTACAGGAAATCAAAGGCGACCAACTGAACCAGACAGGAGATCCTTCAGTGACCAGTGCATTGCAAGGTAAAGTAGCCGGTCTGCAAATGAATACAGCCGGAACTGGCCTGGGTGGTTCTACCAAGATTACAATCCGCGGTAACTCTTCTCTCGCAGATAACAACCAGCCGCTCTGGATTGTAGACGGTGTACCGTTCAGTGACAATAATAACTCGGATGCTACCTATTACGGTGGTGTCGACCGTGGTGGTTCATCCGTCGATATCAACCCGGAAGATATTGAATCGATCTCTGTACTGAAAGGTCCGAATGCCGCCGCTCTCTACGGTTCGCGTGCCGGTAACGGTGTGATCTTGGTCACAACCAAAAAAGGTAGCAAGAAAGATGGATTCGGAGTACGCTATAGCGGCAACTTCACTTGGAGCCAGGTAGCCGAAACTCTTGAAATGCAAGATCGTTACGGACAGGGCCACATTGTGACTCAGGATGAAAACAAGAATCCTCTGTCTCAATATTATGCCAAATATGATCCGACAGACTCTTCCAGTTGGGGACCGGTATTGGACGGAAGCATGCAGAAAGCCTGGAACGGCGATACCTATGCATTCTCTAAATACGGCAACAAACTGAAAGATTACTTCGATACCGGTTTCGCGCAAAACCACAATGTATCGGTGAGCAACGTAACAGATAAATCGCACTTTCGTGCTTCTTTCGGCAGCTCGAACAATAAGGGCGTATTCCCGAACGAGAAGCTCAACCGAATCAACCTCGACCTGAATGCCGGAATGGAAATGAACAAATATCTCTCTATGGACGGAAAGATTTCACTTTCACGTACCAAAGCAGAAGATCGTCCTTACTTCGGTACTTACGGAGCAATCGCTCAATTAATGGGTATTCCTAACAATATTCGCCTGGACGACCTGAAACAATATTCGACAGATGGCAATGCACACGTAAACTGGACAGGTCCTACTGCCGGTATCCGTAACCCTTATTACGTCCTGAACCAGCGCCACAACTCTGACGAACGTTGGAGAGCATTCGGATATTATGGAATGAAAATCAACTTTACTGACTGGTTGCACTTGTCTGCCAAATATGCATTCGATTATTATCGTACCCGAATCGAAGAAACGAACGCAGGTGACGGTATCAACGGTGAGAGCAGTATCAAAGATATCACCGATGACGAAATGAACCGCGAGGAGCAGAACTTCTTCGAATCGAACGCAGAAATCGTATTGATGGGTGACAAACAGCTGACTGACAATTTCCGTTTGGGATTCACGGTAGGTGGTAACTTCATGTACCAGAATTATGAATCACTGAATGCCGGCGTACGCAATATGCTGGATAAGGGACAATGGATTTTCAATGCAGCCAATATGCTGAACACTGCCGGAGAAACCGGACATGAACGCGCAACAAATTCAGTATTCGGATCTTTGCAACTCTCTTGGAAAGAATATCTGTCACTGGACTTGACTGCCCGTAACGACTGGTCGTCTACACTGCCGAAGAAGAACAACTCTTTCTTCTACCCGTCTGCCAACTTAAGTTTTGTCGTTTCTGATTTTGTCCGTTCACTGGACAAAACACTGCCCAACTGGCTGACTTTCGCCAAGGTACGTTTGTCTGCCGCACAAGTAGGTAAAGATACGGACCCGTATCAGTTATACAATACGTACGGATTTAAATTTGAAAAAGGTGAGCTGATTCCAAGCAAATCGAACGTGAAAATGAACGACCAGCTGAAACCGGAAATCTCTTCTTCTTACGAAGCAGGTTTGGATATGAAGTTCCTCAACAACCGTTTGGGATTTGACTTTACCTATTATTATAGCCGCACGAAGAACCAGATCATGAAAGTGCCCGCCGCTGCTCCCTGGAGTGGAGGTAAATGGGTCAATGCCGGTCTGATCACCAACAAAGGTTTCGAAATGATGATCTACTCTACACCGGTACAATTGAAAGACTTCTCTTTCGATCTGAATGTCAATCTAGCCAAGAATGTATCGAACGTAGAAAAACTGGCTGACGGTGTAGACTACATCTACTTCAATGGCGACTCTAACTTCCCGATCAACGTAGGTGCACGCCCGGGTCACAAATTGGGTGAAATCTATGCCAAGACTCTCTACAAACGTGACGAACAGGGCAACATCATTATAAATAAAGAGAACGGCTTGCCTATGACGACCACAGATGCTGACGAACGCCTGGCTAAACCTATCGGCAACATCCAGCCTAACTTGCTGATGTCTGTATCTCCGTCGTTCACCTACAAAGGCTTTACACTGTCGGCCATGTTCGATATGAAATTCGGTGGCGATATCATCTCTATCTCCGAAATGAACGCAACAGGCTCGGGTATGGCTAAACGTACTATGAATCGTGGAGAAAGCGATAACTTTATGATGATCTTCCCGGGTGTATACGAAGACGGAACACCCAATACTCAGAAGATCTCAGCATCCAACTATTACGGAGCACAGAATGCAGAAGACTTTATCTATGATGCTTCTTTCATCAAGCTGAAGGAACTGGCCATCGGCTATACATTCCCCAAAAGCATGCTGAAGAAAACGCCGATCAACTCGCTGAATGTTTCGTTCGTAGCACGTAACCTGGCTTATCTGTTGAAACATACTCCGGGAACAAGTCCGGAAGGTGGTTACGACACAACCATGTTCTCTCAAGCCATCGACTTTATGGCTGTACCTTATACCCGTACATTCGGATTCTCAGTTAACCTTGGTTTCTAATTTTATAAATTAAAGATATAGTATGAAAATCAAAATATACAAATCGCTTGCCATGTGCACTCTCCTGTTAGGACTGGCTGCATGTAATGATTTCGAAGAAATGAATACCGATCCCTACGCACCGGTATACGATCCGGAAATAATCGGTGCCACACCTGACGGAATCGATATCGACTACGAACTGACACCCAGTGCACTGAAAAGCCTTCAAGGCACGGAAAGCGCCATCGGTTCGGTGTTCGCCAACCTGACTTACGAAGGACTGTATAATGATTATCAGGTTACGACCAACCTGACTCATGACATCTACGCTGCTTACTTTGCCAACAACGTTAGCGGATTCGTGACCAACTCGCCTACCTACGGTTATAACGACGGATGGTCCAAAAGACGCTGGGAGCACTTCTACGATAACCGCACTGTAGAAGAATACAGCCAGTTGATCAAAACATTCTGGTTCTGCGGAAAAGAGCGCTATCACAATGCGTTCTATATGACCCGTATCTACTACGCATTCCTGATCTCTATGCAAACAGACACTTATGGAGCCATTCCATTGGAATACTACGTAAAAGGTGCAATGCCCACAGACGAGAAAGTGAAATACATGGATCAGAAAGATGTATACGACGTTATCTTTAAAATGCTCGATCAGGCCATCACTGCACTGCACAACACTCCTTCTACTGCACAATACAGCCTGGGTGAAAACGACAAGTGCTTTGGAGGCGACAAAGACAAATGGCTTCGTTTTGCCAATACCCTTCGTTTACGATTGGCACTACGTGTATCGAATGTAGATCCCCAACTTGCTAAAGAACAGGGTGAGAAAGCCATGGCCGACCCTGCCGGATTGATGCAAAGCGATGATGATAATATGAAGCAGACTCCCAAATACTCGTACATCACGGGTGGTAACGAAAACATCTACACACTTCTGTACAACTGGAGTGCTAACGTAGTGTTATCCAAAGAAATGGAACGAGCTTATAAAGAACAATCGACCATTCTCGACCCACGTTGCGAAATATTGTGGTGGAGACCGACCGCTCTTGAGGACCTGAACCAAACCGAACCCAAAGAAGACATGACAAAAGACTTCAATGGTTGCGAAAACGGTGAGACTTCATTGGGAGGAAGCTACACAACGACTTATTCTCCGAGCCGTGTATTCATCAAGCAAGATCAGAAAAAACTCGACCGCAAACATTGGTGGTGTTATGCACGCGAAATAGTATGGCTGGGTTACTCCGAAAGCCTGTTCCTCCGGGCAGAAGCCGCTCTCCGAGGATGGGCCGGTGCTAAAGGTACCGCTGAAGATCTCTATAAGGAAGGCATTGAAGCTTCCTTCAACTACTATCAGATTGGTGCTGACGAGGAAGGACAAGAAAAGATCAGCAAATACATGGAAGGATTGAAAGGCTTACAAGCCTTCAAGAGTGGTGACAGAGAAGCACAGTTGGAACAAATCATCACCCAGAAATGGATTGCCGTATATCCCAACGGTAACGAAGGATGGGCAGAGTTCCGCCGTACAGACTATCCCCGCTATATGAAAACACCTAAAGGAGGCAACAACTCAGGGGGTGAAGTTGCAAACGGGAAGTTCATCAAACGCCTGAGATACCCGGACAGTGAAGTATCTAACCCGAACCGTCCGAAAGATGTAGATACACAGGGAACTCGTTTATGGTGGGACGTAGCCGACACCAATGATGATGGAGGCAATTACGTTACCCCAAACAACTTCCGCTAAACAACGAGATTCATATTCATGCACTGACAATAAATTAAGTTACACAAAAGAAACAGGGAGCCCGAGATGGGTTCCCTGTCTTATTTATAGTCCGGTCACTCTATTTGCTCTTCCGGATAATTCACCAGATAGAGAGTTTTCGATGCACGCGTAAAAGCTGTATACAGCCAACGGAAATAATCAGGTGTCAGATACTCATCCGACATATACCCCTGGTCAAGAAAAACATTTTGCCATTGCCCGCCCTGCGCCTTATGACAGGTCACCGCATAAGCGTACTTCACCTGTAGAGCATTGTAGTGTGGGTCAGCTTTCATTTTTTTCATTCGCTCCCGCTTGACGGTGATGTCCACATAGTCTTCAAGTACAGAATAAAAAAGCCGGTCGTTTTCTGTTTTGGGTAAAGCAGGTGCATCCGAATGAAGCGTATCAAGCAACAAATTAGCTTCCAACTCAAAGTCATTTTGATCGGGAAACGCAAGAAGTACTTCAGCAAACCTGAAACCGTACAGTTCACGAGTACGCCTCACCCGACGAACCACAGCAATCTCTCCGTTCGCTATAAAATCCATTTCTTTATACTTCTCTGTCCAGAAGTAATTATTCTTCGCTACCATGAGTAAGTCACCCGTATTCAGTTCATCTTCCCTGTAAAGAATCTGAGCACGTATACCTTTATTATATATGTTAGCCCGTTTATTGGAACGGCATACCACAATCGTCTCGTCCATTCCGTCTTTTTCGTAGCAGCCGGTCAGGGTATCGATCAACTCGTCGCCACGTACCACCTGTATATCCGGAAATCCGCTTACTTTTATCTTAGGCAGCGAAAAACACTCGTCTTCAGCAATCAACTGCCGAATCTGAGTGGCATTCCATAAAATACCGGACGACTGAACCTGACGTACCACCTGTGTGAGATCAACCTCTATGACATTCAGTCCATATCCTTTCAATGCCTCGGTAGCAAGTGCCGGACTTTGCTCTTCTCCTACCGGAGGCAACTGAGCCGTATCTCCCATCAACAATAAACGACACCCTGCACCGGAATAGACAAACTCCACCAAATCATCCAACAGACGTCCGGTACCGAACATCGAACCGGACAAACCTTCATTCGAAATCATGGAAGCCTCATCTACAATATATAATGTATGAGTAGTCAGATTATCATTAATTGAAAAATTACTTACTTCATTCGAAAAAGACTGCTGCCTGTATATCTTTTTATGAATGGTAAAAGCCGGGTGTCCTGCGTAAGCAGAAAATACTTTAGCCGCTCTTCCCGTAGGAGCCAGTAAAACCGATTTCTGTTGTAACTTATCCATCGCTTTCACTAAGGCCCCGACAAGAGAAGTCTTTCCTGTTCCCGCATATCCACGAAGCACAAAAACCGTATCATTAGCCGTAGAAAGTAGAAACTCCGAAAGAGATTTTACAGCTATTTCTTGCTCAAAAGTTGGCTGATAAGAAAAATTTTCCTTAATTTGCCGCTCTAAATAGTTATTTATCATTTTTGTACGAGAAAAAAGTTACAAGAACTATCGTTAATTAGATTTATTTATTTTATTTTTGCGCTACGAATATAAACTAAAAAAAACATATTTATCATGAAAACAGTATTTAATATCGTACTAGGTGTATGCGCCATTGCTTTGGTTTACATTTGCTATGCTAGTATCATGGGTCCTATCAACTTCGAAAAAGCTAAAAAGCACAGAGACAAAGCAGTTGTTGCCCGCTTGATTGATATTCGTAAAGCTCAGGCAGAATATCGTAACATTTACAAGCAGTATACTGCAAGCTTTGACACACTGATCGATTTCGTTAAGACACAAAAGATTCCTTTCGTATCTAAAGAAGGCGTATTGAGCGACAAACAGCTGGAAGACGGTATGACTGAAAAGAAAGCCATGGCTCTGATCAACAAGGCTAAAAAGACTAACAACTGGAAAGAAGTTGAAGCTGCCGGCCTGATGGGCTTCAAACGTGATACAATATGGGTTGCCGTAACAGATACAATCTACGATAAGTCATTCAATGCAGACTCTTTGAGATATGTTCCGTTCGGTAATGGCGCACAGTTCGAAATGTACACTAAAAACGATACAACTAAATCAGGAGCTCCTATCTTCTTGTTCCAGGCCAACACTCCATATGATGTATACTTGAACGGACTTGACAAGCAAGAAATTGCAAACTTGAAAGACCTTCAGGTTAAATTGGGTAAATATGCCGGTTTGATGGTAGGTTCTATCGATACTCCTAACAACGGCGCAGGTAACTGGGAATAATCCGAATATGCCCGATAGAGCAATTGCAGAAACGATTGACTTTGGTAAATCGGAACAATATACATTGTCCATCCGTCTTAGTACGGATGGATTTTCTTTTTCTATCTACAATCCGATTCACGATAGTTCGCTCTCTTTCTTTGAGAAGGAGGTCGAGGCTTCATTATCTCTTACAGCCAATCTCAAACAGGCTTTCCGTGAATTGGACTTTCTGAATCATACTTACAAACGGGTAAACATTCTGATGGCAGACAAGCGTTTCACCCTAATCCCCCTTGAACTGTTTGAGGATGATCAGTCCGAAATGATATTCTACCATAACCACACTCCCAAAGAAAATGAAACGGTAAAATATAATATTTTAAAAAAGAATAATGCCGTAGTCATCTTCGGCATGGATAAAAGTACTTGCCAATTCTTATCCGATCAGTATCCCGAAGCAAGATTTTATTCACAAGCAGCTCCATTAGCAGAATATTTTTCGGCGAAAAGCAGATTAGGCAACAGTAAAAAGATATATGCTTCTATTCGCCGTGATGCCATCGACTTTTTCTGTTATGAGCGTGGGCATCTGCTTCTTGCCAATTCATTTGAATGTCGCAAAACAGGTGACCGAATCTACTATCTGCTCTATCTATGGAAACAGTTGAATTTTGATCAGGAACGGGACGAACTTCACCTGACAGGTGCATTTAATGATAAAGAGAAACTAATGCAGGAGTTACGTAAATACATACAGCAGGTATTCATAATGAACCCTGCAAGCAATATTGACATGCAAGCCTTATTAACATGCGAGTAATCAGCGGAATATATAAAAGAAGAAGATTTGATGTGCCCAGAACCTTCAAGGCACGTCCGACAACAGATTTTGCCAAAGAGAATCTGTTTAATGTATTATCCAATTACATGAATTTTGAAGAGGGCATTGTTGCTCTCGATCTGTTTGCCGGTACAGGCAGTATCAGTATAGAGCTGGTTTCACGTGGGTGTGACCGCGTCATCAGTGTGGAGAAAGAGGGAGCCCATCATGCTTTCATCAGCAAAATTATGAAAGAGGTGCAAACAGACAAATGCCTGCCTATCCGTGGAGATGTATTTAAATTCATAAATGGCAGTCATGAACGGTTTGATTTCATTTTTGCCGATCCTCCCTATGAACTAAAAGAGTTGGAAACAATTCCGGATTTAATTTTCAAGAACAACCTGCTGAAAGAGGATGGCCTGTTTGTTCTGGAACATGGCAAAAAGAATAACTTTGAAGATCATCCCCACTTTATAGAAAGAAGGGTATACGGGAGTGTCAATTTTTCCTTCTTCAGATAGATTGAAGAAGGTTTTCCTTATAGCAACGGAGCCAATAATCGAACTACAGACTCCATTGCCTTCTGACGCGAAGAACGTTTTTCCCAGCTCTTCAGGAAAATCTGAGTACTTTCCCGCTGATCCTGCAAGAAAATCTCCCGCATCTGCAATGCTGTCTCCATATCGTACATAAAGGCATTTACTTCAAAATTATGTTCAAAACTACGGAAATCGAGATTGGTAGACCCCACTGTCGAAAGCATATCATCCGAAACCATTAATTTAGAATGCAGGAAACCCTTTTTATAAAAATAGACCTTGACTCCTGCACGCAATACATCTGCCAGATAAGAACAGGAGCCCAAATGTGTAACACGATTATCCGCATGCTCAGGCAACATTAACCGGATATCTACTCCCGCCAATGCAGCAGTCTGCATTGCACCCAAAATTTGTTCGGTAGGTAAGAAGTAAGGCGTCTGCATATAGAAATATTTCTTAGCACCGGATATGGCTACTGTCAACCCTTGCATAATCTCTTTCCAGGGACCGATCGGTTCACTTGTCACAATCTGTACCAAAGAATTGCCATAAGCTTCTATCTTAGGAAAGTAGCGCGAAGCAGTGATCAGAGTGCGATCCACGAAATACCAATCGAGCAAAAAAGCAGTCTGAAGACCATGTACCGCTTTTCCTTCAAGCAATATATGCGTATCTCTCCAGATTCCCCACGAAAAGCCACGCATATAACGTTCGGCAAGATTCATTCCACCGATAAATCCAATACGTCCGTCAATCACCACAATCTTTCGGTGATTGCGATAATTCACTTTACTCGTAAACAAGGGAAAACGGACCTTCAAAAAACTGCGTACCTCAATTCCTGCATCTCTCATCTCTTCGAAAAAGCGATGAGGAACATGCCAACATCCTACATCGTCATAGATCACACGCACCTCGACTCCCTCCCGCGCTTTCTCGATCAGTACATCACGTACCAATCGTCCCACAGGATCATCCTCAAAGATGTAATATTCCATATGAATATGAAGCCTCGCCTTTTGCAACTCTCTCAACAGAGCTTGTAGTTTAGAATATCCGCCAGTGTAAATATCGACCCGATTTCCCTCAAACGGAAAAGCCTGGTTCGTATTCTGGAACAGCTGTATCAGCCGTTCATATTCCTTCGGCGTTTCACAGCAGTTCTGCGCCAAATACTCTGCCATCGGTTTTTTGAGCAAACGGTCATAACTTTTCTTACCGATAATCTTCTCACGCCTTTGGCTACGCCCAAAAAAGAAATAGAAAACCAACCCTACAACCGGAAGAAACATCAGGATCAGAATCCATGCCATTGTCTTCACCGGATTACGATTGTCGAGAATCACGATGACAATCGTACCGATAATAGCCCCGAAATAAATAATATCAAAGGCAACGGTAGCTATTACACTTGCTATGTAGTTCCAATCTATCATATTCGCCCTCCGCGGATTATACAAAGAACAAATGTATGGAAAATATCGGATACGAACAACAACTGTCCCGATTCAAAACGATAATCCCTCCGGACCGATACAAAATTAAAGAGATTTTGCATCTGTCCGGAGGGAAGTTGCCTGTGTTAACAAGATATCTTATTAAAAGCGGGGATGTCCGCCACCAAAGCCACCGCCGGGACCTCTACCGGGTCCACCAAAACCTCTTCTACCACTATTCATCATCTTTTCTCGAGCAGCTTTACTGCCGAAGATATTCAGACGGTAGATAAAGTGTACCATACAGTAACTATTAATACCGTTATATTCGGATACCGAACGCATATCGGCTGACAATGAACGGCTGATGTTACTCTGTTGTCTCAAAATATCATAAACCTCAAAACTAACAGTAGCAGCACCTTTCAGCAATGACTGGGCAAGTTGTGCATTCCAGATAAGTTCGTCACGGTTCATGCTTGAGTCACGATAGCCGCGACGACTTTGATTGGCGATGTTTGTAGCCAAAGTCATTTTCCAAGGCATCGTAATATTGGTACTTGCTCCATAAGAATATGTATAAGGTTCCTGATTGTTCTCCGGACGAAGTTTATTGCGTTCGGCTGTGTAATTGATCGAACCGTTCAAAGAAAATTCAAACCAATCATTGCGATAGGAACCTGTTACTCTCTCACCTAATGTCAGGCCTGTACTTGTATTTCTATCATTGTTTTTCGTATCCTGATTATAAAGGAACGCCACATTATTCTGGTAGTTCACATTAGTGAAAGTATTAATCGTATACTTCTTATTCTTTAAAGCTGTATTGAAACCGAACATACCAAACGCATTCCAATTACCATTGATATTCTCCGGTCGTGTAATCAATCCACCGGTTTCTTCATTATAGCGAGTACTGTTACTGATGCTGTTCTGTGTAGCTGTAAAGCTAAAGTGAGTCATGATTCCACGCTGTTTCTCTGCATTATATGTATTATAGAACAAACGCATCGTATGTGCAAAAGAAGGCTTCAATCCGGGATTACCCATACGTATATTCAACGGATTGGAGTTATCGGTTATAGGCAATAAGTTCTCCATAGTAGGCTGATTGCTACGTCCCCGATAGGTGAAACGCAACTGACTAACTTTTGAGAAACGGAAACGCAAGTCCATATTCGGTGCGAAGTTGAATACAGTACGTGTTGTATCAATCATATAGTCTCCTTTTTTATAAGACAAGGTAGAATTCTGTGGTTGGAAAGACATGCCCACATTCAACTGATACTTCGGACGAATGAAACGCAACCCCACTGAAGCGTCATGGTTATAATAACGATATTCAGCATTCTTGCTCAAGCTGTCCACTGTATGAGACTCATACCCGGAAGGGAGAGCTCCGCCGATAGCCCAGTCCGGATAATCGAGCAAATCGAACGTGGTCTTGTCACTCTTGCTATATTTATACTGAAACTGATAACTGAACTGCAAGAAAGTGGCCTTGGCAATGGGTTCGCTATAAGTCACTTGGGCCGTATAGTTATAGTTGCGTGTAGGAGTTGTAATATATTGATTACGATATAGGATAGAGTCACCTCCCAAATGATTCAGCAATTGGTAATAACGTGTTTCAGACTGTGTATACTGATCGTTATCATTATCACCATATCCAAAGACTCCACGGAAAGTCAGGTTACGTCCTCTATTATTCAATTTTCGGTTAACCTGTAAAGTGGCGTTTCCCGAAAGACTTTTGCCTTTAGACAACGAAGCACTATTGGTGGCATTCACACGAATGTCTTTCAACGGATCGTCAGACAAATTATCAAAATTCAGATAATCATTTGGATTTACGATCAGATTGAAAGGATCTTCATTGAAAGTGCCCGATTCAGAGCGAGAAGCATTATTTGTCCTCCCATAGGAGAAATTAGGGCGAAAGATAATATTTGTCAAAGTATCCGGTTTCCATTCCATACGGAAGTCAGCATTCAGGTTTGTTCCTTTATTCCGGTTCTTATTATTCGAATTAGAATATGAATTGCCATTCTGAAGGAAACGTTCGGAAGAATTGATACTTGAGATATCAGCATCCTGGAAGTTATATCGTACACTACCTCCCAGTTCTAGCTTGTTGGTCTGGGTCGCAAAGTTGGCACCCAACATTTTAGTAGCATTCAAACCATTGTTACTACGCCAGCGCGGACCGCCACCCCCTCCGGAGAATCCCTGATCATTTACATTATTCGCCGAGCCTATAATAGAGAACTGGGTTTTATCGACAAAGCGGTTCAGCATCATTCGTCCGGTATAGCGATCTTTAGTACCGGCTCCCAAATCTGCATTACCAAACCATCCCTGATTCATCCCTTTTTTCACTGTCAAGTCGAGTACCGTTTCTTCTTCACCGTCATCAATCCCCGTCACACGTGCCAGATCCGACTTTTTATCATAAGTTTTCAGTTTATCGACCATGTCTACCGGAAGATTCTTCAAACCGGTTTTCACGTCTCCACCGAAAAACTCCTTACCATCAACCATAATTTTCTTCAGATCCTTACCATTGATTTTCACATTACCGTCATCATCAATTTCAGCGCCCGGAAGTTTCTTGACCAATTCTTCCAGCATAGCCCCCTCAGGTGTACGGTAAGCACTGGAATTGTACATTAACGTATCTTCTACAACCGTCACTTGCGGAGCTTCTGCTACCACAACCGCTTCTTGCAGCATGACAGCATCAGTTGCCAGTTCAATATTCCCCATTTTTTTTGCAGGAACATTAGCTGTTAGCTGCACAGGAATAATTTTGGTGACATACCCGATGAAAGATACTTTAAGCAGATATTTTCCCGGTTTCTGCTTGGATAAAGAAAAGTAGCCTTGTGTCGAAGTGGTCATACCCGCTACCTGAGCACTGTCAGGGAGAGATAATAACTGCACAGCAGCGAGTTCGACCGGTTCCTTCGTACCGGCCTCTATTACACGGCCCGATACGGTTACAATTTTGTTTTGCGCATAAGTGGATAGGGTAGCTGTCAGCAGCAACACCGTCCAGATCAATAGTTTCTTCATTTGCCTGTAGGTTGAATAATAACAATCGTTTGTTTGACAACCTTCAAAGCAAAAGGTTTAATTTAAACACAATTATCTTTTAAAGATTTTATCGATTCGCGCTTTTTGCATACCAAATTCAAGGCAGAGCACATTGATAATAAGAAAAATAAGAAAAGAAGAGGTATCTACGGTCATGATATCTCCTGTTGCTACCCGATAAAGCATCCCGCCAAACAAAAAAAGTACAGTCAGAAAAATAGCATTACGAGTAGCTTTGTTCCGTATAATCTCTGTTTCACGACCTTCATTACGTGATAAAGCAAAAATAATCATCATTGCTCCCAATATCATCAGCAGTTTAATACACTCTTTATAAAATAATAAGTTACTGTCCGTTACCATTCCCTGCATCAATAACAGGAATGGAATAAACATAGAAATAACAAGAATCACATATCCTAAAGGACGGCAGAATACAGGTAATAATGCTTTCATTTTATCTAAATTTAATGTCACAAAGATAGCTTTTTCTCACAGACAGAACCCCATGTTTTACATTTTTAAGTGCTAAGTTTCACTATTTATCTCCGAACTCCTATCTTTGCAGTACATAAAAAAACATAGAACCATTATGAGTAAACAAGAAGTCATCCTTTGTGAAGATCTGGAAAGTAGTCTTAAACGTGCCATCGACAACTGCCCACACGACCGCCTGTTCATTCTCACTGACGATCATACTCACCGTCTCTGCCTTTCTCAACTGGCAGGCTTATCAATCCTGAAAGATGCTGTCGAAATCACCATCGGAGCCGAAGACGTACATAAAACACTCGAAACCCTGGCCTCTGTCTGGCAGGTATTAAGTGAAAAAGGCGCTACCCGTCACTCGCTCCTCATCAATCTCGGGGGCGGAATGGTCACTGATTTAGGTGGATTTGCAGCCGCAACCTTCAAACGCGGCATTGCCTATATCAATATTCCCACCACCCTGCTGGCAATGGTAGATGCTTCTGTTGGCGGGAAAACCGGCATTAATTTCAACGGATTGAAAAACGAGATAGGTGCCTTTGCACCGGCAGCCAGTGTATTAATCGAAACAGAGTTTCTCCGTACACTCGATGCACATAATTTCTTTTCGGGATACGCCGAGATGCTAAAACACGGGCTGATCAGCAACACCTCTCACTGGGCTGAACTGCTTGCATTCGATACGGAGAAGATGGATTACGGATATCTGAAAAAATTGGTAGGCCACTCCGTACAAGTGAAAGAAGATATAGTGGAACAAGATCCATTCGAACACGGCATCCGCAAAGCATTAAACCTGGGACATACCGTAGGACACGCTTTCGAAAGTCTGGCGCTTGCTGAGAATCGTCCGGTTCTTCACGGATATGCCGTAGCTTGGGGCATTGTTTGTGAACTCTATCTATCACATCTCAAAGCCGGCTTCCCAAAGGAGAAAATGCGTCAGACCATCCAATTTATAAAAGATAATTATGGAGCTTTCCACTTCGACTGTAAGCAATACGACCGTTTATACGAATTCATGCAACATGATAAGAAAAACAGTGCAGGTGTCATAAATTTCACACTCCTAAAGGAAATCGGCGATATCAGTATCAACCGGACAGCAGATAAAGATACCATTTTCGAAATGTTCGACTTCTATCGGGAATGTATGGGAATGTAGAAAATAAGATAAATGAAACAAAGAGTTACCTCCAATCACATCGAACGATTGCAACCCAATGAAATATTCGTTTTCGGCAGTAATCTGTCCGGGCATCATGGCGGTGGCGCCGCCCTTTTGGCAATGAACAAATGGGGTGCCATCTGGGGACAAGGTGTAGGTTTGCAAGGACAAACTTACGGAATACCGACCATGCAGGGTGGAGTAGAAACAATCCGCCCTTATGTAGACGAATTTATTCAATTTGCAAATAAACATCCGGAAATGACTTTTCTGGTTACGGAAATAGGATGTGGCATAGCCGGATTTCCTCCTCAAGAAATAGCTCCACTATTTGCTAAAGCCACAACTACAGAGAATATCCACCTCCCACAACGGTTCTGGGATTTATTAGGAAAAATCCCATAACACTTTATTTATCAAAAGATTATATTATTAATTATTTATTTCTAAAAGATTAGTTTTAACGCTCTGTTAAAACTAATCTTTTAGAAACAGATCACTTGTTCTTTGTTGATAAAGAACAAGTGATCTGCAAAAAAAACGTTCAACCTAAAACTTTCAAATTAACAATGTTAATTAGATTACTACTTCCCAGAGCACTTCCTTAGCAAGAAAAAACAAATTAAAAGAAATAAACCATCCGAATATTTTGCTTATTCAAAATAAAATTCTACTTTTGCATCCGCAATTCGGGGTGTAGCTCAGCCCGGTTAGAGTACGCGTCTGGGGGGCGTGTGGTCGCTGGTTCGAATCCAGTCACCCCGACTAACCACAAAGCATTGATAATTGTAAGATTATCGATGCTTTTTTCTTTTAGAGCACTTAAGAACTATCATACGGTGCAGGCGTAGATGCTCCCCCAAACAGGATATTTAACCGGGATTTATGTTTTATCAAACAGTACCGGATATCGGATATTAAAAAAAATGTTGAATATTCAATGCAGTTGCACGGATTCTTTCCGTTTGTTGCTCAGTATTTCAAGTTTTTTTCTATCTTTGCGTCAAATAAAGCAGCGCCCTGAAAATCAATGAAATATTTCTATTATGAATAATGCTGCACATAAAAAAGACAACACAAAGAACATCTTATTAATAAAAAACTCAAACAGAAAATGAAACGCATTGTTTTTTTAGATTATGTACGCGTATTTGCGTGCTTTCTCATTATGATTGTACACTCCAGTGAAAACTTTTACGGTGCCGCCGGATCCACGGACATGGCCGGACCGCAATCTTATTTAGCCAGTGAAGCAGACCGCTTATGGGTAGCTGTATACGATGGCTTTTCACGCATGGCAGTACCATTATTCATGATTGTCTCCGCCTTTCTCCTTGCTCCGATGAAAGAAGAACAAACTACATGGCAATTTTATCGCCAGCGATTCCTTCGTATCATACCACCATTTTTTATATTCATGATACTATACAGCACCCTACCAATGTTGTGGGGACAGATAAACGGAGAGACATCATTAACGGATCTATCACGAATTTTCTTGAACTTCCCGACACTTGCAGGACATCTGTGGTTTATGTATCCTCTAATCAGTCTTTATCTATTCATACCTATAATATCTCCATGGCTGAGAAAAGCCTCGGCAAAAGAAGAACGCTTCTTCATAGGGTTGTTTCTGTTATCAACATGTATCCCATATCTCAACCGTTGGTGTGGTGAAGTATGGGGACAATGTTTCTGGAACGAATATCACATGCTATGGTACTTCTCAGGCTATCTGGGTTACCTCGTGCTGGCACATTATATACATACTCACCTTACGTGGAGTCGTTCAAAACGTTTCATCATAGGAACCATTTTAATGGTTATCGGAGCCGTATTAACCATCTATTCATTCTATAGCCAGGCTATACCCGGTGAGACTCTTTCCACTCCCGTAATAGAAATAGGATGGGCCTTCTGTACAATCAACTGTGTACTGCTCACAGCGGGTACATTCCTCATGTTTACGTGTATCAATAGCTCAAAAGCTCCACGAATCATAACAGAAATGTCAAAGCTCAGCTACGGTATGTATCTAATGCATATCTTCTGGCTAGGATTATGGGCAACAGTATTTAAGTATACCCTGGCACTGCCTACTGTTGCCGCTATACCATGCATTGCAGTCAGTACATTTATCTGTTGCTTCATAACTTCAAAACTCATTTCATTCATACCGGGCAGCAAATGGATCATAGGATGAACATTTGAGTATGGCTACTTCCATAAAATCGGATACGCCCCATATGTAATAGTCCCATGTAGACGATTTATATTCAGACATGTACAAATCTGAACCTGACAGAATTCTCTTTAAATAGATAAATAGCAATTGAGCCCCTGATCGGAATATACCGGCCAGGGGCTCAACTTTAAATATAAAAGAAAGGAGAGTTAAGCACACAGCTTAACTCCCTCTATCTTATTGAGTTACTATCTTATTTCTTATAAACCTTCAGATTTGTAATCTTACTATCAAACTTTCCGGCTTTCTCTAGCGGGAAGACTAAAGTGCGAACATAATTCATAGAATCTTTCCCGGCATTATAGTAAAGTTTTTGAGTATTCATTTCCTCTACTACCTGTCCATTGATAAGTAGACGGGTCGACTTATTGTCACCACTGATACCGATGGTTGCTTTCTCACCTTTGTGGATACGGTGACTAAATGTATTCAAATAACCGTCACGGGCAAAACCCAACATGCCACGGATCGGATCGGAAAGATAAAATACGGCATCCGGCGAACGGAACAGTTCCGTACCCTTTGCTTCATTGGCTCCGTCAATATCAAATGTTACCAGATAATCGTAACCGATTTCACGGTGAGGAGTCTCGCTATTGGGAGCAACGGAAGCCTGTTCATACACCAATCCCGGTGTAGTACCGATACGGCCGAGTTGATTAACACCCGGAGCCTCACTGATGCCATTGCGTTGTTTATCAAAGTCAGCATACGGAACAGATACATCTTTTCCGGTCCACATCTTCACAGCCAAAGTCTGCAAAGCCGGATAAACGCGGTGATGAATATCTTTTGTCGAGATGCCATTGCCTACATGATCGTTCCATACGGCAAACATACCGCCGAGGATAGACGGATCTTTCTCCGGGAAAACAGCCTTTCCAATCTGTACAGGAGTCCAATTTTCGTACAAATACTTCGTGTTCAGATAATCATAATAGTATCCGGCAGCCGGAACAATGTATACCAGCCCGTCAGGAATACTAATCAATTTATAGCCTTGCTCTATCATGTCTTTCGGGTTGGCATAGCCATTGTACCAAGCACTCATGATCACATTCTCCGATTTCACCGGTGTATCACCTTTGGCATGCGTCAGTGCTCCCCATACACAAGCCTGTTTGCCAAAGCTCTCTACATAGCGGATATAATGGTCAGTGAAAGCACGGAATTTCTCTACTACATCTTTTTTCTTATTTGAGTATTCGTCAGTACCGATATGCACTTTCTTTCCACGGAATACAGGTTCGTCCCCTTCCAGATACTCCTTAAATAGTCCATCCATAAACTTATACGTTTCAGGATTAAACAGATCGAGATGGTCCATGCCGTACTCTTTACTGCCGATCTCCGGTTTATAATGTGTAAAGGCAAGAGTATGCGCCGGAGCATCAATCTCGGGAATGATTTCTACGTAAAGGTTCTCAGCCAACTTTTGTAAATCGATAAATTCACGCTTGGTGTAATAGCCGTCTTCGGCAGCCAAGCCCGGATAAGTATCCGACTCCAAACGGAAGGCTGCATAAGTTTTCGACCAATCGTGCCCGAAGAACTGTTTAAAGCCATTATCATTCAAGTGAATCTGCAAAGTATTCATCTTGTAATAAGCCATAATCTTCACATAATCCTGAAGGAAAGAAAGAGGAATAAACTTTCGACCGCAATCTATCATAAAGCCACGCATAGCGTAGTCCGGAAAGTCACGCAAAGTACCTTTCGGGAACTGATGATTTTCGCTCTGTTCCGCAATCTGAAGCAGCGTACGGGTTCCCCAATATACCCCTATGCTTTCGGGAGCAGTCAGCAAGATACGATCGGTAACTTTCACCGTATAGCCTTCTTTGCCCAACTTCTTATCTGCACGAATGGCAAGAATAACATCACCGGCTCCGCCTTTACCTTGTACTACCTCCGGTTTGTGACCGAACATCGTTTCACAATCATCGGCCAGCATACGGGCAATGCGCAATAGTTCCGGCTGATTGGCAGGACAGACTATTTTTGTTGTTTCAGTCGGTACAAATGCCCCTTCGGCACCTTTCCACTCTTTCAGTTCGGGAATCACAAAAGGTTTGGGATTAACAACTGCACTAACGCCGGGACAAACCAGGCATAGTGCCACAAGAATCATAAAGAATCGGTTAACAAATTTCATATCGTGTCGTTATAAAAGGGTTAATTCAACCGGACATCCGATTGTGGTACCAAAAGTAGTGTAAATCTACCGATTCTCCAACATTCTGTCTAAAATAAAAGAATGTTGGCACCCCGACAGACAAAAAGATCTATCTGTCGAAGTGCCAACGTGGGATCATTGTTTCCGCTGAAACGGTGACCTCATCACAAACAAAACAAACATCAAGCTGATGGGAATCATCAACTTGCTACAGAAGTCCTTCTCAGGGAACCTCACGGTCACTCATCCGTAGATTTTAAATATGATTGTCGGATAAATTGGGGATAGTAAACCAGAAAGTCGATCCTTCTCCAACTTCCGATTCCACTCCAATCGTTCCGTGCATACGCTCAATAATAATTTTACAAAGGGACAATCCCAATCCAAGCCCTTGGGTAAAGCTATCAAGTTTCACAAATCGTTCAAATATCACTTCCGTTTTATCGTTAGGAATACCACATCCGGTATCCGTCACATAAAACCTAATTTGACCATTCTCTTTCTCTTGATACCCCCAACGAACGGTCCCCTTTGTTGTAAATTTAATAGCATTATCCAATAAGTGCTCCAATATCTGTATCAGCCTGTCCCGATCTGTATAGATGTGAGCATTCGACTGCTCCCGATCCCAAGCCAAAACCAGGTTGTTCGTTTCTGCTTTGGGAACATACGTCAATTCCATCTCTTTCATCAATGAATCGAGGACTACATCCGAACCGACTATGTCCATAACGCCCGACTCAATATTGGAGAGATCGATAACATCGTTCATCAATCGCAAAAGATGCTCCGTATTACTCTGTATCAATCCGATATACTCCTGCTGCTCTTTTTCGTCATCTATGATAGAGAGCAAAGATGCAAAACCTACAATCGCATTCAACGGTGTACGTATCTCATGGTTCATATTAGCAATCAATGCCGATTTCAACCGATTGGCTTCTTCTGCTTTCTCTTTAGCTGCGGTCAGTTCTTCTTCCATAACCTTTCGCCTGGTAATGGACATCAGCGATCCCTCTACAGTCAACAGTCTGCCATTTTCATCAACTTTCCCGGGAATGGCATGCATTTCCAACCACTCCAATACGAATCCCTCTCTCTTTCTAGCCCAGAAACGAAGTTCGACCACCACTTTCTTCATTTTGCCTTTCAGTATCCCCCGACAAGCTTCAATCACCCGAAGGCGGTCTTCCTTATAGATACCTTGATAAACACGCGCTATAGAAACCGGAAACGAATCATTATGAAAAATCTCCCATCCTGCAGGATCGTCCGACGGACGGGCATCAAACCATACCATATGCTCTGCCAATTCCCACTTCCATGGAAAAACTTCCGCGACCCCAAGCGTCATTAACAACTTGCGGTTCACTTCGTTCAGCATCTGCTGAGTCCGCAACAGTTCGGTTTGTTTTTCTTGTTTCATTTAAGCCACTATTTATCGATGCATACGATATTCTGTAAGTGTCATTCCTGTGTGCTTTCTAAAAAAACGCCCCAGCGACGACTGGTTCGCAAAGTTCGTTTTAATAGATATCTCCTGTATATTCATGGTAGAGTTCTTCAACATGGCTTTGATCTCCAATATGGCATACTCTACAATCCAATCTTTTGCTGTCTTTCCGCTCGCCTCTTTTATCACCATTGACAGATACTTGGAAGTGATGCATAACTTATCGGCATAGAAAGCGACATCCTTGTGTTCCCGGTAATGCTGCATAATTAAACAGAAAAAATCATGCGCCAGCTTACTCTTACCCATATCCGATCCCCCTTTCATCAAATGAGACTTGCTGTAATATTCGTTATAGATATCCAGATAAAAGATTCTCAGTAACAACAACACAGACTCCCTCCTGAAAAAATGGGTAGGGTCTTTTGCCCGCTGTGAGAGTGATCCATAAAAAAGTTTGAACCGCTCAATCTCTTCTCCTGTCAATTCATACCAATAATGGCTTCTCATGTAAACAAAGAAAAGAGGAGAAAAACGACTGAACCCACTCAACGTATCGTCAAAAAGCGCACGCGACAGCACAACTATATTACAAAGAAAATCATGACTTAGTTCGGTTATCGAAACCAACTGCCCCGGCAGAATAACCGCCAGTTCATTCTTAGCAAGAATATGAATATTATCAAAGATACAGATCTTGGCAGTACCTCTCAAACACAAAATGATCATCCCAACTTCGGTGTAGGACGGAACAGACGTCACACGAATGTGCTTCATGTTCTCACAAACCATAAGTTCATCCCCCAATAAAGTCGTAGTATAACCATCCGTTATCAATTTCTCACTATCCCTGTTTGGCATCAGAATCCTTTCTTTGTTGATACAAAAGTAAAATAACTACATTAACCCCGTAACTACACAAGTCTTTTGGTATCATATTACAGAAATATGGAGCTACTTCTTGACATTTTTTTATAAACAAAATGTCCTTAGGACCTTAAACAACCTATTTTTTAGCTGTTTGTTCGCTTCGTTAATGTATATTGGATTCCGTTCATATCCTTAATATTTTAGGAAGAGGATAGGGGCAAAAAAGAATAGATTTCCTATTTTTGCAACCGAATATAACTATAGCAACAAAGACCATGCGTTATCTACTCTCAGCGCCTTCGCAGATAAAGGCCACTATCCAGCTTCCGGCATCCAAAAGTATCAGCAATCGTGCCCTTATCATCCATGCTCTGTCAAAAGGAGACGATGTACTTTCGAACTTATCCGACTGCGATGATACGCAGGTGATGATAAAAGCTCTGACCGAAGGCAATGAAGTGATTGATATTCTTGCGGCCGGAACGGCCATGCGCTTTCTGACGGCTTATCTGAGCAGTACTCCGGGTATCCATACCATCACCGGAACAGAACGGATGCAGCAACGCCCCATACAGATATTAGTGAACGCCTTGCGCGAACTGGGAGCCCATATAGAATATGTTCGGAATGAGGGCTTCCCACCCTTACGGATTGAGGGTACAGAGCTCACGGGCAGCGAAGTCACTTTAAAAGGAAATGTGAGCTCACAATACATATCAGCCCTGTTGATGATCGGTCCGGTACTGAAAAACGGTTTGCAACTCCGGTTGACCGGAGAAATCGTCTCAAGACCTTACATCAACCTGACTTTGCAATTGATGAAAGATTTCGGCGCCTCGGCTTCGTGGACATCCGACCAGAGTATCCTGGTTGATCCACAACCTTACCACTGCCTTCCGTTTACCGTCGAAAGCGATTGGAGTGCAGCTTCTTACTGGTATCAGATAGCTGCTCTGTCTCCCCAAGCAAATATAGAACTGACCGGACTGTTCCGCCACAGTTATCAAGGCGACAGCCGCGGAGCAGAAGTATTTGCCCGCCTGGGAGTGGCAACCGAATATACGGAAACAGGTATACGACTGAAGAAGAATGGTACATGTGTCGAACGGCTGGATGAAGATTTTGTCGATATTCCCGACTTGGCACAGACCTTTGTTGTGACCTGCGCACTGCTCAATGTACCTTTCCGCTTCACCGGGCTGCAAAGCCTCAAAATAAAAGAGACAGACCGGATCGAAGCCCTTAAAACAGAGATGAAAAAGCTCGGGTATATATTGCATGACAAAAACGACAGTATCCTTTCCTGGGACGGTGAATGCGTGGAACAACAGGCATGTCCCGTTATCAAGACTTACGAGGATCATCGCATGGCTATGGCTTTTGCTCCGGCAGCAATTCATTATCCGACAATACAAATAGACGAACCTCAAGTAGTCTCCAAATCATACCCCGGATATTGGGACGATTTGCGCAAAGCCGGTTTCGGCATCAAGGTCGGAGAGGAATAAGATAGACAAGACCTTTGCGAGACACACTTCGAAAGATATTGCGCCCTGCTCTCTCAAAGTTCCGACTTTGAGGAGCAGGGCGCAAAACTTCAAACAGATTCAACATCCGGAACAACCATAGGTCTCCTTGTCCGGATAACAATCCTTATCTCAATGGTTCCATTCGGAAAGAATAACTATAAACCGTATCCTTCCGGATTTCATAATGGGGACGCGGTCCCGGTCCGCAACTGGCATTGCCCAATCCACGCTGAATGCAATCTAAATTGAGAACAACCTCCGCACGGCGGATATCAGACAAATCATGTCCATATTTTACCTGCCATAAATCTTTATCCGTGTAATGTTGGGCACTGAAATCCAACGTATCCGTTGCGGTGATCCTGAGTCCTTTCCCTTGTCCGTCTGTCAACGCCAGCCAGTGTGTATCTGTGCGTTCGCCCATTGTTTGCGCCCGCGCATAATGCTCGGCCATATCCATAACAGTCGTTTTGTAGCGTCCCATGTAGGCTGCGTTCTTCCGGTCACGATAGTTCTCCATCGGACCGCGGCCATACCATTCGACTTGTTCCAGTGAAGGATTGAGGAACATTTGCAAGCCCAGACGAGGTAGATCGAAATTACTTTCTGTCGTAAAGTCGGCTGCCACATCGACCCTGCCGTTACTGTAAACCCGGTATCTGACCGTATACGGTATATTGACTTGCCCAACTTTGACCTCTATCTGAGACTGAACAGACGCCGACTTTCCATCTTCCGCCAGTTTCCAGTCAAAACCACGCAATGCAACCACGGGCTGAATCCATTCGCGAGGATCATTACTGATGGAACGATACCAGTTCAACGCCGGTCCTTGCTGACCGTGTATCATGTTTTGTCCGTCATATCGGAGACCGATCATCATGCCTGTCTTTGAATCAAATGAGATCTCGGTACCCGGAGCACGGAAACGGATGTACTGACGTTCTTCTACCACCTGCAGGGAAGCAGAGAGTTCCGGAACCTCCGTTTTCTGTTTTCTCTCTCTTAGTAAGAACTGCTCCGTTGCCACTACATGTCCGGCTTTAGCCCAGACGCAGTCATGCTTCAACTTCACTTCCAAGTTGATGTGGTAATCGGCATCTTCCGTCAAGTGACGGAGATAAGGGATATGGATCGTACGGTGTTCACCCGGCTTGCCGTCAGGCAACCCGAACTCCTCTTCCGCAACAGGCACCCCGTCTTTGAGGATGACATAACGCAGGTTGAAATGACGCATATTCAGGAATGAATAATGATTGCGTAACCCCACATTGTTCTCTCCCACTTCTTCAAAAGTCATATATTGGTATACCTTTTTCACTTCCCATAACTTAGGAGTAACTCTACGGTCGGGTGTCACCAGTCCGTTACAACAAAAATCATTGTCGTTGGGACGATCACCGAAGCTGCCCCCGAAATAATAACGGTCCGGCGCTTCTCCGGGTTTATTGATGCCTTGATCCACCCAGTCCCAGATGCAACCTCCGATCATGCGTTTAGACTGATTGGCAATATAGTCCCAATATTCTTCCAGGTTACCGACAGCATTTCCCATGGCATGTGCATACTCACATAGAAAGAAAGGTTTATTGCGCGGCTCGTTGTCCTGAGCTATCATACTTTCGATGGATGGATACATCCGTGAGTCCATATCGGCAACATCATTCATTCCTTCATAATGGATGAACCGTGCGTCAATCTCTCTGGCAGCCTGATAAGCGGCCTCGAAATTGGGTCCTCCGCCCGATTCATTCCCCATCGACCAGAAGATTACGGAAGGATGGTTCTTGTCCCGTTCCACCATACGTACCACCCGGTCGACAAATGCTGCTTTCCAACTTTCCCGCTTAGTCAGCATCATGTTGCCATGACATTCCAGATCCGCTTCGTCCATTACGTAAAGTCCATAGTAGTCAAACAGAGCATACATCTTCGGATCATTCGGATAATGACTGGTACGAATGGTGTTCAGGTTGAAACGCTTAAAGAGAAGAATATCCTCTATCATGCTTTCTACAGGTACCGCTTTACCGAAACGGGGATGAATATCGTGACGATTGGCACCCTTGAACAACACCAATGCATCATTGATATACACTTTATTGTCACGTATTTCAATTTTACGGAAACCATATTGCTGGGTAGTTGCCTCGAGCACCTTGCCGGAAGCATCCAGCAATTCCAGATTCACAGTATACAGATAAGGTGTTTCGGCGCTCCAGAGTTGGGGATCACGAATACTTGCTTTTGCAGGCAGACAGATCTCTTTTCCGGCAGCCAGGTTACCGGCCGCAGTTGTAAACGTACGCAAAGTTCTGCCACCGGCATCCAGCAGAGCTATGCGCACGGAGGCATTCACAGCAGACTTGCCATAGTTCTTCACGTCTGCTTTGACACATAAGTCGGCCTTGTCGAAACGGTCACTGATGACAGAAGTAAGATGCACGTCGCGCAGGCGAAGTTTCGGAGTCGCCACCAGATAGACATCCCGGTGGATACCGCTCAGGCGGAACATATCCTGGTCTTCCAGATAGCTGCCGTCACTCCAGCGATACACTTCGACTGCCAATATGTTTTTACCCGGCTTCACATACTGTGTAATGTTGAACTCGGCATCGTTGTTGGCACCCTGGCTATACCCAACTTTCTTACCATTGATCCACAGATACATAGCGCTGTACACTCCGTCGAAGTGGATAAACACTTCTTTATTCTTCCAGTCGGCCGGCAGAGAGAATTCCCTCCGATAGGAACCTACCGCATTAGGCTCTTTCTCTACCGTATATCCTCTCTGTCCCTGTATAAAGGGCGGATTGTTGCGTATCGGATAGGTGATATTGGTATAGATGGGGGTTCCGTATCCCAGCATCTCCCAATTGGAAGGAACCGGAATCTCTTTCCAGGCAGACACGTCATAGCCCGGTTTATAGAAATCCACCGGACGTTCGGAAGGTTGCTTCACCCAATGAAACTTCCAGTCACCATTCAGCAACAGATAACGGGAAGACTGATTGCGTATCCAAGGACGGGTGTACGAAGGATCGCCCTTCATCTCTTCCGTATCGGCAAAGGGGACAAACGTAGAACGCCCCTCTTCTTTGTTAACGGCAAATATCCGTTCATTCTCCCAGTCATTATCACTCCGGGTTTTAAAAGCCTCAGCCACCACTTTCAGATTCGATTTCACGATTTTCCATTGCTGGCTTATTTTCTGCGCATCCGGTTTGAGCTGGTAAACCGGCTCGGCCACAAGACCGGCATCCGGGAACCCCAGGTTATAACCACTCGCTACACTGGTGAACAAATAATTCCCATTGGGTAAAGCCGTGATACGCCATTGCTGATTGGGATTTTCTTTATTGGGGTCCCATTGGATGACCGGACACTCCTTGCTTCCATTGCCGCTATTGTCGATTCCCAGTTCGGTGAGCGGACTGACAATGGAGTAGCAGCCGTCACCGCAAGGTATCAGATTCCAGACCTGCGACTCTTTATGGGATTCCTTTTTAGAAATAAATATCTTACTACCTAAATCCAGACTCTCCTGATTGTCCAGGACAAGTCCGTTCTGGGTATGGATCTCGTAGCTTTGCTTCGGATCGAACTCCTGGGCACGAACCATTCCTACTGCCGACCACAGAGCAACACTTACCAGAAACAGATGTTTAAAATTTAGCATACTATTGATATTAAGAAAAGGCAGGGAAGAAAACCAAGGGCTGTATCCGCCAACAAAACGTATGTCTGCCTGTGTGATACAGCCCAAACCTATATTCAACCCAACTACCTATTGTTTTTACTGAAATAAAGCCGATTGTTTGTACACTCCGAATGTATGGATAGCAGGACAGGCAAATCCGTCGAGGATACGAAGACGTACCTGTTTGGCTTTTACCGGTGCGAAACGTACGATCCATTTATACCCCACCGTCTGCTTATCGGTTGCTTCCGGTATCGGGGTCCAGTTACGGCCATCATTAGAGTATTCCACACTCCACTTCGTCGTGCGGTGTCCCAATTCGATCACTTCCTGAATCATCAGGCAGTCGAACTCTGTCTGCCGGGGAAGAGTGAAAACGATGTCCGAGGTTTTGGCTCCGTCTCGGCCGGCAAAATAAGTTTCCTTATTGTTGTCCGTCAGGAACTCCGGACGGAATTTACCTCCGCGTCCGTTCGTTGCTTTCACCTTGGCCTTAGCCAACAGATTGTTTCCGAAGGTTTCATCCAATCCCTGCTTCAGCAAGGCAGCATGAAGTGAATCGGTAGGATGAATCAGTCCGCGACGATCAGGTGGGAAGTTGAGCAGCAACACGCTGTTGTGACCGACAGAAGTGCAATAAATATCCCAAAGTTCCTTTACGCTTTTCACGCGGCTGTCTTCCTCAGCATGATAAAACCAACTGGGACGGATCGATACATCGGTTTCGGCAGGGATATATGCATCACCGCCTTTTACTCCTTCGTTCAGCCCTTCATAGTTCTTCCATTCATCTCTGACGCATACAGAGTCGGTAGTCGACCAACAAGGATCACCGGCTTTGCCGGACTCATTTCCCATCCAACGCACATCGGCAAAAGGATACGAGTTCTTGGTACCGAAAATGACACAGTCCGGTTGCTTCTCTCGCACAATCTTATACCAATGGGTATAGATGGGAGTAGTCAGTTCGTCTGCTCCGGCACCGTCCCACCAAGTTTCCCAGACTTTTCCATAGTCACCCATCAATTCTTCCAACTGGTGACCATAATACTGCTTGTACTTCTCCGTAGTATAAAGGGGAGAAAGATGCTCGTGCCGGTCGTGCGGACCCAGATAGATGCCCGCCTTAATGCCATACTCCTCGCAAGCATCCACAAACTCGCGCACAACGTCTCCCTTTCCATTCTTCCAGGCAGAGTTCTTCACTCCATAATCCGTATATTTACTGGGCCAAAGGCAAAACCCATCGGCATGTTTGGCTGTAATGATGGCACTGGGGATACCGGCCGACTGAAGGGTACGCATCCACTGTCCGCAATCGAGGGCCGTAGGATTGAATATAGCTGCCGGAGCACGTCCGTCCCCTTCGTTTACATACTCCTCAAAGGTATTGATCCCGAAGTGAAAGAAAGCGATCATCTCCCGGTTATACCACTCTACCTGTCTCACACTGGGAGTCAGCCCGTAGGGTTCGGGGGCCTTTTGCCCCCATACAGGTACCGCTACAGCAGCGATTCCCGCCGCTAAAAAGAAATTTCTTAGATTCATGTGTTCGTCTATTTTACAGTTTTGTATATCAGAATAAATTAAGTTCGCTTATCGTCACATGCGGTCCGCCGTTCACGGCCGTGATGGTTACCTTCAGGTAGCGTCCATCTACAGCAGCGGGCAGGAAGGATCGGAACTCACCCTGTGCCGGAATATCCGTAAACTTAGCTGCTACCGTCCAGGTGGCATTATCATCGCTCACTTCCACAGTCACCTCTTTCGGCCCGTCATACCCCTCTTCACGTGCCTGGCAAGCGAATCCCTGGATATGGGTTGTTTTCTTCAGGTCAATAACAATCCAGTGAGGTGGTTGCGGATGCTGAGTACTCCAGTCGGTACCCCAGAAAGTATTCAGATCGCCATCCAGACAAGCTTCTTTCAGTCCGCTGTGTCCCCAATCGCCCTCTTTCGGCTCTTCGGACGAAGCACTCAATGTTTCCCATCCGGTGCGGTCGAGCAACTCCATGTTGCTGGCATCCATCGAACCTCTGAAGATGAAGTAGATGGTCTGACAGCAATGATCGGCTACCGCTCCCTCCACCGAAGTAATGCTTACGGGCAGCAGATACTCCTTGAACGCCTCGATGTTACCTTTTGCATGAACCGTAATTACAGCTTCCTCAGACTTCGGTGTCCCGGCTTTTACCAATACCTCTTCAGTCAGGTCGTAAGCGGCTTCCGGCAGCAGTTCATATTCGGTTCCGTTCTTCGCGTTATACTCGCCTACCTTGCCCGGATCGGCTTGCAGATGTACCACAGCATCATTAGGCAGTCCGTATTCCGTCAGTTGCGGATAGGTTTCGGGAGTAACGGCCACATTAAAAGTCTGCACATACGGCTCGTCTTCAATGTAGAAATTGGCTTTCACGGCAGTTCCCGCATCGGGTATGTAGATGGTCAGGTCGCTGTCATTGTCACTGCATCCCACTGTGCAGCAGAATCCGGCAGCCAGAATGGCTGCCTTCAGTATGTTCTGTTTCATGATTCTTCTCATTTTAAATGTTTATTCCCATCCGGGATTATTGGGTAACAAGTTCGGATTCATCGTTGTCTCGTCGATAGGCAACGGATGCAGATAGAGTTTATCGTCCCATTTGCGGGTTGTTCTGTCCGGATAAACAATCAGCAGATTGTCTTGCGTCAATTCACGGGAGAAGGAGTCGTACTGCTCTTTCAGCTTATCCGATACTTTCATTCCAAGCATACTCTTCGGTGCTTCCAGCAACTTGCCGGCTTTCCAGCGTACAATGTCATCCCAACGGAAGCCTTCGCCTACCAACTCGACTGCACGCTCGCGGCGGATTTCGTAAAGCAGCGGAGAGAGTTCATAACCATAATCCGGCCAGTTCGGATCGGTGAAACCGACATTTACTTTCAGATGCGGCATTTCTACACGGTCTCTCAGTTCATTGACAGTCTGGTCCAATACCTCCTGGGTACATTCACCCAGTTCGGCTTTCGCCTCGGCATAGTTCAACAGCACCTCGGCATAACGGAAGATAAACACATCCAGTGTAGACTGCCCGATGTTCCACTGTTCGGGATCGGTAGAGTGATACTTCATCACGTAATATCCGGTAGTACAATATTTGGTATCTATTATGGGAAGGGCATTGAACTGCTTCGTACCGTCGCTCAGCACCTTAAAAGGAAGTTCCGGATTATCGATCGTCTGGCGCAGGCGCGGATCACGCTGCATCAACTCATCCATCGGCATGTCGGCCTCCTCGTATCCCGGACTGACTGCGGTGGGCAGACCATCGGCACATAGGTATTGTTCGAACATGGCACGGCTCAAACCTGTATACGACTCTTCCATCTGGCGGGTGTTGTTGTGCATCAATAGCTTGGTGATATAAACCCTGGGCATAATACACTCGCTATTGGAGGCTAAATCTTCCTGTACAAACAGGTTGTAATAATCCTGTAAAGGCTTATCGGTCTTATAGATGGAGTAACCTCCCTCTTCGATCACCTGTGCGGCTGCATCAGCTGCTTCACGATACAACTCTTCGTAGTCGCCCAGTCCGTGATACTTACGGAAAGACGCTTCGTAGAGGCAAGCTCTCGACTTGAAAGCCAGCGCAGCATACTTATGCATATTGCCGGTTTTGGTTTCATTAGGCTTCGGAAGGTGTTCGATAGCAAAATCGAGATCTTCCAGGATGTGTGTGAACACCACTTTTCTGGAATCACGTCCCTTGTACAGTTCTTCGGAGTCCATCTGCAACTCGGTTTCATACCAGGGCACATCGCCAAAGCGTTTCACTTTGTACACATACTCCCAGGCACGGAAGAAGCGGACCACGGCTACCGAACGGTTAATCTGGCTTTCATCCCCTTTCACCTGTTTGTAACGAGCCATAAAATAGTTGCAGGAACGGATGTTTCCCCAGTCTCCATTTCCCCATCCGCCACCGGAAGTAGGAATCGTTTCAAGATTGAAGATCCAGGTCTTCGGTTTCTCGTTCACGTAACAGTCCGATTCATCATCGGCACCGGGTCCCTGCGCCCCCGGTAAAATACCGTAAAAGCCGTTGGCATAAAGTTCAAGGTCTTGTACACTTGTCCAGAATTTCGGATCCGAGAGAGAATCTTCGGGATACAAGTCCAGTAAATCGGAGCAGGAAGAGAACATGGAAGTACATGCCACTGCCGCTATCAGTAATATCTTATTCTTTTTCATAATCGTTATCGTATTAGAGGGTAATGTTTAATCCGAATGAAACAGACTTAGTCAGCGGATAAGTGCTGAGACTTACTGTTTCGGGGTCGTATATGTCAAACAGGTGATCGAACGTCAGCAGGTTTTGTCCGCTTACGTAAAAACGCACATGATCTATCTTCCACTTGGCCAGGAGCGCTTTCGGCAAAGAATATCCCAATGTGATAGACTTCAGGCGCAGATAAGCGGCATTCTGGAGATAACGGGTCTGCGTTTCACGGTTACCGGTCACGTTGTCGTAGGTAGACCGGGGGAAGTAAGCATTGCGGTTATCTTCGGTCCATGAGTCGAGTGCATGTTTGAAAGGTACATGCCATTCGTTGCCGAAGCCCCAGAACTGGTTGCCTCCCAACACTACATCCTTCTTGCCGATGCCCTGGAAGAATACATCAAAGTCAAAGTCGCGCCATTGCAATCCGCCTTTAATACCATAACTGTAACGCGGTTCGCTGTTACCGATAATCTTTTGGTCACCCGGATCGTCAAGCGTATTCTTTCCCTTGTTTATCTTGCCGTCACCATTCAGGTCTTTGTACTTCACATCACCCGGATACCAGCCACCGCCATAGATCTCCGACTGATCGGCATGGGCACTTACCTCTTCTGCCGACTGGAAAAGTCCTTCGGTTACCAATCCCCAGATCTCACCCCACTTTTTGCCTACATAATGGGTAGAGAGCAAATTCTGCGGATTATTGAACTTCGTGATTTCTGCCTGATAGTCGGACAATACGAAACTTACGTCATACGAAAAGTCTTTGTTCACCCGGTCTCTCCATCCCATTGAAAGCTCCCAACCGGTTGTTTTCAGGTCGGCAGTATTGGCCTGCGGAGCTCCTGTTCCCAGTACGGCAGGAAGCGGTGTACCGTTGGTCACCATATCGAGTGTCTTCCGCATGTACCAGTCGAAGGTTCCATACAGGCGGCTGTTCAGCAATGCCCAGTCGAGACCCAAGTCAATCTGGCGTACAGTCTCCCAAGTCAGGTAAGGACTGACGATACCGCCGGGACTCACGCTGGCTATTTTCTTTCCGTCCACCAGGTATCCCATCTCGCCATTGGTGCCCATGGTAGCGATATAAGGATAGTCGCCGCCAACCGACTGATTGCCCAACGAACCATAAGAGGCCCTGATCTTGAGTTCATCTACAATCTTCTTGGCAGGTTCGAAGAAAGCCTCGCTCGAGATTCTCCAGGCAGCCGATACGGAGGGGAAGAATACGAAACGCTTGTCCTTGGGGAACTTGGAAGAACCGTCATAACGTCCGTTCAACTCCAGAAGATAGCGTTCATCGTAGTTATAATTGATACGGGCAAAATATCCCATAGTGGCCCAGGAGTGCTGGCCGCTCCCGTTGTACTTCTCTCCATAAGCCTGTCCCAGACCGGCAAGGTCATTACTGATCAGGTTCTCGCGTTCGGCATTGAACCAGCGGTAGCTCTTGGTTTCGTAATTATATCCCAGCAACAGTTTAATGTTGTGTTTACCCAAAGACTTGGAGTAGTCGGTATAGGCATTGAACGTCTGGTAATAGTTGTCGTCGGTGGTAAACTTCACGCGGCTCGGAGTGGTATGCGGGAATACGGTTACAATGTCCGGATTGGCCGTATGCTCCAATATCTCTTTACCGTGCTGCTTCTTCGAGAGGATATACATATTATAGGTATAGTCCACATTGATGGTCCAGTCCTTCAGTGGAGTGATTTTTAAACCGCCGGTCAACCAAAGGTCGTTCTCCTTATTCTTGCGCTCGCCGGAAATGGACTGGGTAGCCACCATATTCGTCCAACTGCCCTGACCGGAAAAGTTTCCGTCCGGATGATATACCGGCATCATCGGGCGAAGGTCGGCACCGTAGAATGCACTGTTGATCTGTGCTGTCTCGTCACTGTTGTTACTTCCGTAAGGAGCATCCCGGTAAGTGTTGTTGTAGACGGTCTTCAACCGCACCTGCAACCAATTGGTGACGTCCGAAGTCAGGTTCAGGTTGACATTGAAACGGCGGTACTTATCGTCATAATGTTTCAGTGTTCCCCCTTGGTCGAGGAAACCTATCGAACCGTAATAGGCGGTCTTGCCCGGACCTCCGTTGAGAGACAGGGTATACTGCTGCATCAGGGTGTTATCTTTGATGGTTTCATCTATCCAGTCGGTGTTGCCGCAATACAGATACTTGTTGGGATTGGACGGATCGATGAATACCGGCAGATTGTGTTTCGGGTCGGTATAATAGGCATAGATATGATCCATATAGTTCTTATCGTAGTAATCGCCTCCACCCGAGTTGCGGTTGGTCAGATTATGGAAATTGGCAAATGTCCACGAATCCATATACTCCGGTTTGCGTGTAGGCGAATTGATAGACCAGTTGGACGAGAACGAGATCTTGGCTTTCTCGTCTTTACCTTTCTTGGTGGTAATCAGCACGACACCATAGGCTGCCTGTGTTCCGTAAATAGAAGCCGAAGCCGCATCCTTCAATACCGATACGCTTTCCACATCGGCCGGATTGATCATGTTGGGATCCATCTGCACACCATCGACCAGTACCAAGGGTCCGGAAGAGTTTATAGATGTAGTACCACGAACGTTGAACCCGTATCCTTTGCCCGGTGCACCGTTGTCGGCGGAAATATTCAGGTTACCGATCATACCCTGTAGTCCCTGGCTAAGATTGGTGATCGGGCGACTCTCCAATGTCTCTGCCGAAACACTGGCTACGGCTCCGGTGAGGTTGGCTTTCTTTTGTGTACCATAACCCACCACCACGACTTCGTCCAAGGTTTTGCTGTCCTCTTTCAGGGTGATCTGCAGACGGGTCTTTGCGGAAACGGTCACGACTTGTGTTTCCATTCCAATAAAGGAGATCTCAAGTTGCTCTCCCTGTTCCGCTTCAACCGAGAAGTTACCATCCATATCGGTGATTGCTCCACGTCCGGGAGCACCCTTTACCAATACAGAAGCCCCGGGAAGCGGAGAACCCGTGACGTCAAGAACACAACCGGTTATTTTCTGTTTCTGCTGTTCTACCTGCACCACTCCGGCAGATGCTGCATTGTAGCTGTGAGAAGCAAGGCAAGGTTGAAGTCCCATACCCGAAAGAAGGACAAACATCCCTGAAATCCTTACGGCTCTTTCTACTAATTTTCGTTCTCTCATAATAATAATGAATTAAAATTAACATTAGGAATCAAGCAAGGCGTTGCTGACTCTTTTTAACTAAAGACGAAAGCAAAGGTATCTCCTTGGTCTTAAGAGAGGGATTAAATAAGGGTTAACGAAGCGATTAACCTCTCATATTTCTTGTTAACCCGGCCCTACAGCAGTCCAGACATTGACTTCCACTCATTAAAAAATACACAAAGATAGCACAAAGAAGAACCAAGGTTTCAGAAAGACAGCAAAAAGCCTTTTCCGTTGACGAGGTCTTCTTCCAAAAGAGCTCAACCGGAAGAGAAATACGGCAAGAACCGGGTTGTTGAACACGAAAAACCGGAGTAACCGACCTTCAAAGCCTCGATCGGAGATGAAAAGTACCTTACTTTTCGGAAAAAGAAGGAAGCATTTGGTCAGAAAGAAGTAAGCATTTTCGGAAAATGCTTACTTCTTTTCTAAATATCTCTATATGTTTTGGCAGTTATCATATATTGTTCCGGAACAAAAGCCCTGAGAAGCTCGTTCTACTTCCGGTTGGTCTGTTGAAGAAGTCCTGTTTGATGTATCAAAAGGACAGGCATTCTTCTCTAAAGCGAACACAAGGTATGCGAAGAGGCTCGTCACCGTCTTTAATTAGCAAGAACAGGTATCTATACCATCAGAAAGATAAACCGATAAACGAAATGGCGGCGTTTTTCCGGTCATGCCCCGCCCGACGGCCGAAAAAACCAAAAGCAGAGAGGTTGCTTTATCATTTTGACAAACTGACAATCGGGAGGGAATCTCAGACCTTGATGTCAGCGAAAGCTATGCCGTACTCCTCGTTCATCACCCGTCTATAATCTTTCGTAAACGCGGCATAACGCCTGATGGCTTCCTCCTGGTTGTTCTGCTTCCGAAGGGCACAAACGGTATAAGCAAGTGCCAGATCCGACAAAGGATCGGCTATAAAGAGGATGTTACAAAGACGGATGACGATACTGAACCGGGCATCCCCGTAAGCCAGTTCCAACTGCCCGGGCAGAAGAGAATGGATCAGCGTTTCCACTTTCTGTTTATAGTAATCGAAGAGGTCGGATTCGGAGGCAGGTATGAACTTACCCCGCAAAAGTATTTCCAACCATTCCGCACGTATGGCACCGGGAGTCTCTTTCTTCTTTTTCTCCGGAGAGGTAAGGTTCATCAGACGAATGTAATCGCAATAAAACTCTTCGCCAAACACCATGCAGAAGTATCCGTTGCGGTATACGAGTTCGATGCCGTCCACATCCTGCAATATCTTCCTCACATGATTCATGGAAACTCCTTTGAGGTTCTTCACATTGCTGCCGGACTTATCGGGCCAGAATATCTGATTCATGTCAGACGAAAGCACTCCCCTCTTGCCTACACTGTTCAGCAGAATATACAAAAAGATAGTACGCAGCTTGGGACTGAGCATATAGGTAATGTCACGTCCGGCATTATCGAGAATGGTAAACATGCCGAAAAGGAAAATAGCATTCTTGTCGGGCGGCAATACCGCCGGCAATTCTTCCCACTCGGAAGGCTCTTTCTCAACTTCTTCTTCTTTCACTTCCGGTGACTCCACAGCCGGAACTTCCGATATATCGGACACTTCTTCCGGACGTACTCCGGCAGATGCGGTCTCGGCAGACGTCCTGTCCCGCTTCCGCTTATGGTGCATGATGCCCCATACACAGGCCGCCAACAATAATACTCCACCCACGACTGCTCCCAGCAGACCGGCATTCAGGGCATTCCGCCTCCGGCTATAGTATTCCACATCGTCCAATGTAACCGGCGGAGCAGACAGGGAGTATAGACGGGTAGTCACTTGCCCGTGCTTCTCGAACTCTTGGACGGAACAATAGAACTCATTTAATTCTTCATTGAAGTATAGATTGGCGTTGGTAGCAATCTCTTCCGAAACAATGGGAATACTGTCTCCCACCGCTTCACACTCACCGTCACGCACAGACAACCGGTACAACTGCAAAGTGGAATTGGGCAGATATTCGGGATATCCCAAGAGGAACAGGTGTTTTTCATCGGCAGAGAGTATCATATTACGGGGTACCACCCGATTGACCGCCGGTGCTTTCGCTTCCCAGAGTTTCTGCACCGAACGGGTCTGCATATCTATCCGGTATAAATCGTACAGATAGTTGCGCCCTACATTCTGATCACCGGCTTCGTTGCCCATGCCTCCGTAGAGGTATACCCGCTTGTAATCATTGCTCACAGCCATGCCCGAAAAGTAACGGGGAATCACCCGGTCGCCGGAGAAGGCCAGTGTATCCCAACGACAGGTATTCAAATCGTACGCCAGGAACGTATTGCTGTACCTACGGCTTCCGTAACCGCCAAACAGGAAAAACTTTCTTTCGCCCGGATGAAAGAATCCGCAATGATGATGGAGCTGTTGGCAAAGATAGTCGGAACTGGCCGGACGCCACTCTTTGGTAGTAAGATCCAGCGCCGCCACCATGGCATCGCCATGCGAATCGGCCACTTCATAAGTATACAACTCACGGGATGCCTCATCCAGAAAGTTCATACCCAGGCGAAGCTGAACCGGAAGAGGGGTCTTATAAGGTGTCTTCGATAATTCGTGCGTGTAAAGGTCGAACGCGGACAGAGAGTCCTGATTAAAGAAGAGGATGTTCTGGTGTGTCTTGTCAAAGTTAAGACCGGAAGGCGTGGAAGAATAGTCCGTAAAAAGTTCTTTCCAGTAGTAGGACTGATTAATCAGCCACACAGGATTGGTGACCTGTCCCACAACATGTCCCCGGCTGTCGTGCACATCTTCTCCGCTGCTCTCGTTCAAAGGAAATATCATGATCTCTTCACCGTCGGTAAGAGACAAGTTACGGATGGCATACGAAGCCACATCCAGGATGTATTCGCATTTACCAAAATAAATATGCGGTGAGAATCCTGTCGGCTCCAGTCCCAGGTTGGAGATCTCCTTGCTCCGCTTGCCAATCGTAATTCGGGCACAGTCTGCGGGTATATCCAAAGCTATGGAAACAGGCAACCAGCGGTGATCATAGTCTTCCTTATCCAGTTCGAAAGTACAAAAGATACGTTTGCCGTCTTCGTTGAAGGAGAAAGAACAACGGTCGCCGGGTTTGTGCAGATACGTAAAACTATAAGTTTTCCCTGCATCCCGGTCTTCCAGATAAAGGATGTAACCGGGACTCTCCACATTCCGGACCAGATAATCAAAGGAGATACGGAAAGCGTTGGTGAAAGTGCGCTCGTGCCCTTCACGCAAAACAGAATAGGTGGCACGCTCACTAATCCGCTTTTCGTTCCCATAGAAAAGAAGTCCCTGCGAAAAGCAATCGACTATGCAAAGCCACATCATTCCGATAGCAAACAAACATCCCAACCTTCTCATATACTGTTCTTCGATAAATGCGTCATCCGTTTCATAGTGCAACAAAAATACGAAAAATTATAGAATTGGCAAACGTATGCGCCGATTAGTGCCCGTTGGAGTAAGAGTAAGGCAAGTCTTCCTTCTGAGTGCCGCGCCGGGAATCGGGCACGCTGTCCATCCATAACACCAGCTCTCCTCCGGAAGTAAGCTCACGGTGCGTCAGGTAGTTACGGGTAAATTCACTTTCATTGAGCAGGGCTTTCCCGATATACCGGTTCGCCGGGCTATTGCCTTCCGCCTTCACTGTGAAGTTCTTTCCGTCGGGCAAATGCAATGTCAGTTTCGGGAAGAGCGGAGATCCCATGGCATACTCCGGAACACCGGGACAAACCGGATAGAATCCCATGGCGGAAAAGACATACCAGGCGGAAGTCTGCCCATTATCTTCGTCACCGCAGTAGCCTTTGCTGCCGGAGTGATAAAGCTTATCCATCACTTCGCGGACGTGCTTCTGGGTCTTCCAGGGCCGGCCGATATAGTCGTATAGATAGATGGCATGTTGCACAGGTTGGTTGCCATGTGCATATTGCCCCATGTCAAGAGCCACCATCTCGGCTATCTCGTGGATAACAAAACCGTAAGTACCGTAATTATAGGTATTGGGAGCTGTAAACATAGAGTCGAGACGGGCTTCCATCGCTGTATGTCCTCCCATCAATCGAGACAAGCCTTCGGGATCATGCAGCACACTCCACGTCCAGTGCCAGGAACTGCCCTCCGTGAAAGGTCCTCCCCATTCCGTCGCGTCAAAAGCGTCTCTCCATTTCCCATTGGCATCTTTTGCCCACATGAATCCATAGTCGGGATAGTAAAGGTTGCGGTAGTTGAGGGCTTTCCGGTAATAGGTATCGGCAATCTCTTTCCGGCCAATGGAGTCGGCAAAACGTGCGACACACCAGTCGGCGTAAGCATATTCAAGGGTCTTGGCCGTAGCCTCGTGCACTTCGGGATAGGGAACATAGCCTAAACGGTCATAGTACCCGAATCCGTCACGTCCCACCGAGCTGATTCCGGGATGCCGGGCCCCGGTCTGATGAATCATTGCCTCAAGAGCTTTCTCCGGACAGATGGTACGAATGCCTTTCATCCATGCGTCTGTCAACAAGGAGATGGAATTATTACCAATCATACATTCCCGGTGGCCTGGACTCGCCCACTCGGACATGAACCCACTTTCATCGTAAGCATTGAGGATGGATTGGGTAACCCGCTCGGAAACTTCCGGATATAATAAGGTAAACAAGGGATGGACGGCACGGAACGTATCCCAGAATCCATTATCGGTATACATATAGCCATCCTGTATCTTCCCATTGTAAGGACTGTAATAGACAGGTTTCCCCTGAGCGTCGAACTCATAAAATTCGCGGGGGAAGAGCAGGGTCCGGTAGAGGCAAGAGTAAAAGGTACGCAATTGCTCCTCGCTGCCTCCCTCCGCTTCAATTCGTCCCAGATAACTGTTCCATTGTTTTCGGGCTTCTTCTCTCACCTGGGCAAGGCTCTTGCCTCCCACTTCGCGACTGAAATTGACAAGCGCCTGTGCAGGACTTATGAACGAGGAGGCGGTACGGACGGTTAATTTCTCTCCCGCCGGCACATTAAACCTGAGGTAGGCACAAGTATAATCACTCTCCAACGTCGGCCGATGGCGCATCAGCGTATCTCCGTCATACACGCCTTCTTCTGCAATGGGATGGCTGAACTCTATTCGGAAATAGTTGGCAAAGTTATCCGGTACCCCGCCATTGTGATTACGCGCCACACCGGTCACGCACCGATTCTCCCGGTCAATCGTCAACGCACTTCCACCGTTGTAGGCATCCACAACGATATACTGGGCAGAGTCCTGCGGAAAGGTGACTTCGAATACCGCTCCGCGTGAAGTGGCGGAAAGTTCTGTCCGGAGTCCGTCGGCAAACGTAACGCTGTAACTGTAGGGAGCCGCCTCCTCTTGGGTATGTGAGAAAGGTACTCCCCGTTCTTTATGATCCATCTTCAGCACACCGGACAGCGGCATAATAGAGAAAGTACCGTAATCGTTAATCCACGGACTGGGCTGATGGGTCTGGCGGAACCCCCGTATCAGGCTGTCGGTATACGTGTACATCCAGCCGCTACCGTTCTCTCCGGTCTGCGGACTCCAGAAATTCATTCCCCAGGGAACCGCCACCGCAGGATAAGTATTCCCATGTGAAAAAGCATAAGTAGACTCCGTCCCCATCAGAGGATTCACATAGTCTACAGGGCTGAAAGACTCTTTTTGTTGTACACACGAAGCCAGTAAAAGGGCTGCACCGACAATTAGGATAGTTGAAAAATTCTTCCTCATAGCTTAATTTTATTTTCTAACAGAGGCTGTGGTGAAAAGAGTTTCGACACATCCCCTTGCATTTTATTTAGGACGCAAAACTAATGAGGAAGGGTTAGGAGGAGGGTTAATTCCCGGTTAACCTTCTTGCGAAAAGTCATTAACCGGGACTATTTTCTTCTTGCGACCTGCAAATTGGATTGCCGTGCATAGCCAATCCTGAAATTAAGAGGTTTCGGATCACCCAGTTGATAGGCATCGCGCAATTCCGGCTGAAGATACTGAGAGAAAGTGGAGATCGGCTTGTAGAAGGTGCCGTACAAAGTAACCGACCACACCTCCGGATCAAAACAGGACAACGGAATGGAAGAGTCATCTTGTACAATAGCAGACGATTTCTGAAGAATCGTCTCGCGTATGCGCGAAAAAGCAGGTTCGTGCATCAGATAGGAAGCCGACTTGACAAATGTTGCTGTGGTCTCCGCATCAAAACGGTCCATAAACGCCTGTAACGGTCGGTTGGCTTGCAACCCCTCGTTACTGATATCTGTGCAGAAATAATAGAGGGTCTGCAATCGGGAAGTGCCCGGACGGAAAAACCGGACTTCCATCCCTGCACTGCATGTGTTCCGGATGGTATCCCCCTCTTTTCTTTCGAAAAGATCTCCGGTTTCCGATAACCACACTTCCTGAATGCTGACTATCTTACGGTTCCCCCGGGCCATCAATAACGAATAGATGGGGACAACCCCGTCGATGGTATCATTGGCCAGTTCCTTATCCATATCGTTAAAGAAACTCAGATTGAGTACGTTCGATACGGCATTCTGATACAACCGGTAAGTTTCGGCAGAAGGATGCTTCACTTTCGGAGCAGTGCCGGCGGGTTCCAACCCGATCAGTACATAAGTGTCCATCTCGGGGAAGAACGCATTGGCAAACAGAAAGTCAGGACCGCCAAAAGGATAAAACAGAGTATGGCAACGAGTGTTGATGTCTTCCAGTTCCGTCTGTGAGAAAGCTACCAGCCGGGGAGCCGTCTGCCGGAAAACATTCCATATCTGATCCATGTAACGGGCATGGTTCTTCCATTCCTTGGTCCGAGTCAGTGCGTAAAGCTTTCCGCTTGCTTTATCAACCGGCAAACCTGCAAGTACGCAAGACGCATCATTCAGGGCTTTATCAGGAACCAGCTTCGCAGAGTCATTGGAAGCAATCCTCACCCGGGAAGCATTTTTTCCTGCATTGCCGGAAGAGGCCGCCCCCTGACAACAAGCAAACAGCACTCCCAGCATAAAAGAAAGTAATACGGTTTTTACACAATTAGTTAGTTTAGTTTTCATTTCGTTCTTAATAATCCTTTTCGTTAGCCAGATTCCAGACGTTAAGGAAAGAGGCCTTAGATATTTCAACCACTTTATCCCAATTCAGACGGTCTGCATGGTCAGAAGGCTGATGGTAATCGGGATGACCGTCGGTATGATACCAAATGATGGGAATACCGGCTTTGGCAAACGAGCCGTTATCACTTCCGCCCACCGGCTTGTCCCAAGGGCGGTAATTGGGTTCTAACTGCAAGCCGTACTTTTTAATGTCTTCTTTCAGCCAACGCCCGAAAGCCGGATTGGCTTCTGTATAGAAATAAACCACATGCTTGGGATTTTGCGGCTGATTGTTGCGGCCAATCATATCAAAGTTCAAATATCCTTTGACCTGATTAATGAACGGACACTCCTGCACAAAGTATTTCGATCCGAGAAGCCCTTTCTCCTCTCCGTCCCAAAAAGCAAAAATTACATTCCGTTCCGGTTGCTGTCCGCTTACCACAAAGGCCTTGGCTATTTGCAACACCGCCGATACTCCGGAAGCATTATCATCGGCACCATTGTAAATCTGGTCGCCATCCAAAGCGGGATCAATGCCCAGATGGTCGAAATGTGCACCTACTATCACGTATTCATTCGTCTTCTTTCCGGGAATCATACCCAATACGTTGTTCATAGACAACTTCTGATGCACCACTTGTTTCAGTTTGGCAATGGAGTCAGGGTGCACTTCCAATCGTCCTTTCTGCTGGCGTTCTTTCCGGTAAGCATCAAACGGCTGATAATAGCTCTCGCCTAACGGACGGATACCCATTTCCTTCAATAGCGAAGCGATATACCGGGCAGCTACACGTGAACCGTGAAATCCGGCTTCACGTCCTTGAAGTTCATCATCGGCCAAAAATCCGATATAAGCCTCGGCAGCCTGGCGGTTAATACTTTTAAGCCCCTTTTCGACCGGGGTCTGAGCACATAAGGTAGTGGCAACACACCACATAAGGACAGTAATCAGGTGTTTTCTTTTCATGATCGGGATGTTTCTGTTTTAGTTCATTTAGCACATTGCAAGGACAAATATACGGAATAATACAAATTAATAAGTACCTTTGCGAAAATTTGATTCGTAATTATGTGGATACTTATAGTTGGTCTGGTGTTGCTCGCCATCGTGGCAATGATTGCCGGGTATATCCGCAACAAAAGACTGCAGAAGAAAATAGATAACGGAGAACTGGACAGTTTTCCGGAAGTAAAGGAAGTCGACGTAGAGTGCTGCGGACAGCACGAAGTTTGCGAACGTGACAGCCTGCTGGCTGCCGTCAGTAAACAGATAGAGTATTATGACGACGAAGAACTGGATACATTTATCGGCCGGGCACCCGAAGACTATACACCGGAAGAGGCGGATAAATTCCGCGATGTCTTTTATACAATGCAGGACACCGATGTAGCCGGATGGGTACGTAGCCTGCAACTGAGGGGGATCAGCCTTCCTGATGAAATAAAAGACGAAGTGTTTCTGGTAGTCGGCGAACGGAGAATCCATCCCTGATCCGTCTGTTCCCTCCACACTCCTAACTGCTGAACCGTATGAATTTACTACAATATACATTTTTTCAACACGCTCTCCTGGGGAGTCTTCTGGCAAGCATTGCCTGCGGCATTATCGGCACGTATATCGTGACTCGCCGGTTGGTGTTCATCAGCGGCGGTATCACCCATGCCTCTTTCGGCGGCATCGGACTGGGATTGTATGCAGGCATATCTCCCATTTTATCGGCTGCTGTCTTCTCCGTTTTATCGGCTTTCGGGGTAGAGTGGCTCAGTAAACGGAAAGACATGCGCGAAGATTCGGCCATAGCCATGTTCTGGACGCTGGGTATGGCACTGGGAATCATGTTCAGCTTTTTGTCACCGGGATTCGCACCCGATCTTTCAGCCTATCTGTTTGGCAATATCCTCACGATCACACAGACGGACTTACTCATGCTGGGCATTCTTGCCATCTTGCTGATCCTGTTCTTTACCCTGTTTATCCACCCGATCATATACGTGGCTTTCGATCGTGAATTTGCCCGTTCGCAAGGCATCCCGGTCGTAGTGCTGGAATATATCCTGATGATGTTCATTGCCCTGACCATCGTTTCCTGTCTGCGCATGGTGGGGATTGTACTGGCAATCTCGTTACTGACCATTCCGCAAATGACAGCCAACCTGTTTACGAACAAGTTTAAACGCATTATCTGGTTATCGATTGCCATCGGCTATCTGAGTTGCCTGGGAGGTCTGCTGATCTCTTACCGCCTGAATGTTCCTTCGGGAGCATCCATCATCTTCTTTTCTATTCTTATCTATATTGCCTGTAAGATAGGAAAGAGCCTTTTCAGAAAGAAACAATAAACCAACATACAAGTATGGAAATCAAGATTCAATCACTGGAACAAATTCACGAAGCTGCCCGCGAGTTCATCTCAGCCATGGGCGATAACACGGTCTTTGCACTCTACGGAAAGATGGGAGCAGGTAAAACGACTTTTGTCAAGGCACTTTGCGAGGAGCTCGGAGTATCGGATGTCATCACTTCACCGACTTTTGCCATTGTAAACGAATACCGTTCGGACGAGAACGGAGAACTGATCTATCATTTTGACTTCTACCGGATCAAGAAGCTGAGCGAAGTATACGATATGGGATACGAAGACTACTTCTATAGCGGTGCACTTTGTTTCATCGAATGGCCGGAGCTGGTAGAAGAATTATTGCCGGGAGACGCCGTGAAAGTAACCATTGAGGAACTGGAGGACGGAACAAGAAAAATAGTGATCAACGACTAATCATCCGAAGAATGGCCCCTCAATATTTTGTACAGGGAATATTTGCCACCGCAGGGCTCATAGCCCTGCTGGCATCTATACTCAACTGGAACTGGTTCTTCACCGCTCAAAATGCACAACTGATCGTACGGAATGTCGGTAGAAGACGTGCCCGGCTGTTCTACGGACTACTGGGAGTCATTATGATAGGTATGGCTGTCTTCTTCTTCCTCAATACGCAACCCGTATCAGAGTAACTGGCGCGATTTCATTTCCAGATATTTATTGATCACATCAATCGACAGCTTATCAGGAGTTGTCAGCAGCGAGTAAATGCCATGCTGTTTCAAAGTTGACACAATCAGTCTCTTCTCGAACGCAAACTTCTCTGCGATGACATGACGGTAATAGTCCTCGGTAGTCACCGACTTGCCCGCTATATACTCTTTCAGATCGGCATCCTCAAAGAATACAACCAATACTCTGTGTTGCCGCGCCAATTGTTGCAGGTAAACTAATTGCCGGTTCAGGCTGGTCATATTACTAAAATTGGTATAAAGCACCAGAAAGCTACGTTTATTCACATGCTTGCCCAAGTGCCCGCATAAGGCAGAAAAGTCCGTTTCACCAAATGTTGTTTCCTGTTTATAGAGGTTCTCAAGCAAAGTCTGCATCTGACCGACTTGTTTGGAAGCAGGAACAAACGTATCGAAATACTCGTTAAACGTAACCAGCCCGGCTTTATCGTCCTTCCGCATAGCTACATACGAAAGCACCAACGAGGCATTGATGGCATAGTCCAGCAATGTCATGCCACGGAAAGCCTGCTGCATCACACGCCCTTTATCGATCACGCTGTATATCTGTTGACTACGCTCGTCCTGATAGACATTTACCATCAACTGATGACGGCGTGCACTGGCCTTCCAGTTTATGGTGCGATAATCGTCTCCCTTTACATACTCTTTGATTTGTTCAAACTCAGTCTGATGCCCAGCCCGACGAATACGCTTGATACCGAGTTCGGTCAGGTTATCGCTCATAGCCAGCAGCTCGTATCGATGGAGCATCAGGTAAGAAGGATATACCTTAACGGTTTCAGGTCTGCCACAGGTAGCCCTGCGGGATATTAATCCGATTCGGGTAGTCGTAAAAACGCGGATGAATCCGAAACCGTATTCTCCCCTGCGAGTCGGCCTCAACCGATAGGTAAGCGTCTTTCCCTCATTAGGTAAAAGCGACAGCTCGAAGTGTACATTCCTTTGCTGAAATATGACCGGCACTTCATCTATCACGATCAAACGGACGGGATAGGAATAACGGCTCTCTATACGCAGGCTGACTTCGTTATCATCACCGTTAGAAAAACGTCCGGCACACTGACGGAAAGCCTGGATACCCTTGGTGCGATACAACAGATATCCATCGAAAGCCAGAGCAAGCAGCAACGCAAGCAGCCCTAACTGTCCGATGATAAACAGAGAACCGAACAGGTATCCGCCACCTAACAAGAGGATGACGACAAGGACGAGTATATAGAAACGTTTGGTCAGGAACATAATTATTTGGGTACTTCCACTTTATCAATCAACCGCTGAGTCACCTTGACAGGCGAATAACCTTCCATCTCTGCTTCCGCAGTCAGAATCAGGCGATGCTGCAACACATAAGGTGCTACAAACTTAATATCTTCCGGCGTTACGAAGTCACGTCCCTGTAAGAGAGCATAGGCTTTGGATGCCTGCAACATAGCCACCGAAGCACGGGGAGAAGCTCCCAGATACACAGCTTTACTGGTACGGGTTTGTTGGGCAATCAAGGCAATGTACTGAAGCAGAGTACGGTCAACAAATACCTTTTCCGTCAATCGACGAAGAGAAAGGAGTTCTTCACGGGTAATTACCGGTTGTATCTCTTCCAGTTTTACCAAGGCGGCATTAGTGTGATGGCGTTCCAGGATATTGATTTCTTCATCAAGTGACGGATAGTCCATGGTAATCTTCATCAGGAAACGGTCGAGTTGGGCCTCAGGCAACTTATAAGTTCCCTCCTGCTCCACCGGATTCTGGGTTGCCAGAATGGTATATAGTTCTCCCATCCGGTAAGTTGTTCCGTCGATACTGGCCTGACGTTCTTCCATGACTTCGAAAAGAGCGGACTGCGTTTTGGCGGGTGCACGGTTAATTTCGTCTACCAATATGATATTGGCAAAAACAGGTCCCCGATGGAAATCAAATTCATTGGTTTTCATATTGAAAACAGTCGTACCCAGGACGTCACTCGGCATCAGGTCGGGTGTAAACTGTACACGGCTGAAGTCGGCATCTATCAAACGGGCTGTCAGGCGGGCAAGTAAAGTCTTGGCTACTCCCGGCACTCCTTCTATCAAGACGTGACCGTTAGCCAAAATAGCTGTCAACACCAAATCGACAGTACGTTCCTGCCCCACAATAACGGAAGCGATCCGGCTTTTCAGTTCCTGCATCTTCTCTGAAAAAAGAGTCAAATCGGTACGCGGAGTTTCTTCTCCATGCATATCATTCATATTTTCTTCCATATTCTTTTTATTTATCAAATTCATATTTCATTCCTCCCACAGCTTTCTTCTTCCGAAAAAAGGTCAGGGTTGAGGCTTTTCTATCTCGTTCATCCCGTCAATCAGATCTTTCATCAACGTCTCGCCGACTTCCTGCTGCCCGCGAATCACGGGACGGAGCTTACGAAACAGATTCCGGACTTTTTCTTCATCAGTCCCTGTTTTACGGGAAATCCGCCTAGACAAGGCATTGTCATCACTGTCATCTTCCACATCCACCTGAATATTCCTCCGCAGGCTCTCAGCAAAGTAAATAAACTTTTTGCGCACAAGATCAGCATGATTCTTCTTTTGATAATATAAAGTACCGATCAACTCGGCAAACTCAAGATTACGGTTTGCAGGCTCACGAATCACCGGAATAGCCCTTTGCCTTCTGCGGGCGGTAAATACCATAAAGAGCACCAATACCAGCATCGTCAGGTAAAGCGCCCACCTCAGAGGACGCTGGGAAAGGAAGTAACGAAAAGGAGATACCTCAACCTGTGCTCCCACCCCATAGGCTTCGGTACGGACTACCGGTAAACCTTTCAGATGAGAAAGCAGACGGAAAAGGTAGGCTGCATTGTCGCCATCGAGCATTCCATAGTTGGTAAACAATAACGGAGTAGTGACCAAAACAATCTCTCCGCTCCCTACCGGACGACTAAGGGCCACGGGCGGAAAACAATCCGGCAAACTGTCATTGAACATTTGCATCGAATCAATCCGGCTGGTAGCTAAGGGTAGAGACAACGAATCGTATTTTGTGAAGTAAATGCCACATAAATGAGGATAAAAACGAAAAGTACGCTTATCATATACTGCTGAATCCCCAATCCAGCAGACACTGTCACGCTCCAATAAATTGCCCGCATACTCTTTCATCCGTCTCGGATTAAAATAAGCATACGAATTGTCGAATCCCAACGTATCAGACAGCGAAGTACTGAAAGAGGAAGCGGCTATCAATATCTTGTTTCCCCTTTGGGCCAGATCGAGCAAAGCATTGAGATCCGCCTCCACCAGATTTACATGTTGAGTAATGACAAGAATACTCTGGCAGGAGTCACTGTCAGCAGCGAACTGATAGAACGTCTTGCGCGAAAGAGAATATCCATCCGGAAGAGAGGACTTCAAGACATCATCAAACACGGCACACCCCAGTGGCTGGTGATCATGTTGTGCAAAGGTGGGATTCCAGACGAATTTCTTCGGCAGATGAGATTCTACCACAAACATGATCAGCAAAAAGAGAACGATCCCGATAATAAACCAACGACTGCTTCTCATACATCCCCTCCCTTCCTGATTTGAGTTTGCAGAGCTGCCAGCTCTTCAAAAAGAGACTCGGAAGCGGGAAAATTACCATAACGTACCCGTAAGAAACCATGGGTCAGATTCCTGAAAGGAGTACGAAGCATCTCCTGCTTTACCTCATAAATATATTCTGTAGGAGTCTTATAAAGTTGCCAATCTATCCGGCCGTCATCGCTCAACAGTTTAAGGGTCTGCAAATAAAGCAGACGGATGGCCTCCCGGTAATCCTTGCGGTCTATGGCACGCCTGATCTCTGCATCAAAATCGACTCCGTAAATGGTATCTTCGTGGACACTATAGTTTACAGGACCTCTGCGTGAACGCATAAAAAGCTCGGGACGCTTTTTATAAAGAAACCAGAGGATCAGCAACAGGATGAGAATAGCAATAATAATCAGGATAATGCCGGAATACTCCTCAGCAAAACGACTTCCGAAAATGGCACGAAGTAACTTGGAGAGCTGCATACTGAGCCACCCGTAGATATCAATCTCAGGAGTCATCAGTTCACGGTTATAGTCATAATCCGGATTGGATTGCCAAAAAGCAACCCTTGCGGTATCGCAGACCAATGTATCAGCTTGCAACGTCATTTAAAGTCGATCATAATTGCTCAAATTTATCTATCTCGCTTTCTACCGAAATGCTATCTACCACCTCACTGGCATGACCGTATTGATATACCATACCAATCAAAGAAAATATCATAGAAAGATAGGCACCAAAAGTCTGGACGATAGCCAACAGGTAGACCATGAAACTATATCCGGCAGAGATGGTCAGTTCATTCTGTGTATCGCTCAGCATAAAGAAGTATTTTACGATAGTGGCAATATACCACGGAGTCGTAGTAACTCCCTGCAATACACTGGATATCAAACCCATGACCAGAGATACTAAAAAGACACCGCCCCATGTGGCAAATCCCAGACGGAAAGTTTTCCAGAAAGCTGCAAGAATGCCGATCTCCTCGAACAAGTAAATCGGAGTAAACAAGGCTAACGGCACTGCACAGGCTATCAGCAACGGAATAGTAAGCAAAAGCGTGAACGGAGAAGCTACAACCAGAATCCCCATAACAATGCCCACCACTATAGTAAGGCCTATACAGAACAGTACCATAACCAGCAGCCGTCTTATATTCTTGAACAGAAAAGGTTTCAAGTCGGCAAACGTCACACCGGCCAACCGTTCTTCGCGCTGATTATAAATCTGCATCAGTCCGTAAATAATAGAAGTCAGCAATATAGAACCTACCAGATAGCAGAGAAACATCAGTCCGTAATTTACCCAGAATTGCATTCCGATGGCCGCTAAAGAATTGGTCCCGGCCTCTTTGGCTGCTGCAATTCCCATTGCTCCTCCCATAATTCCATTCATGCTGATGGCTTGAATCAGACATAACGGCAGAATCAAATAGGTACAGAACTTCAACATCGGTTTCCAGTTCTCTTTTATAAAGTCCATGGTCGCATTCAGTTTATCACCAAAAGGACGCTTCACATATAAAGCAATTTTAGGTTTTTGTGATTCCATGAGTTTTTCTGTTTGGTAAATAAATATAGTAATAGATAATAAATGACAGTGACAATAGAATGATGCCCAACCGCAAAACATCGGGTAATTCGGTATGACGCGTGATAAAACCTTCGATAAATCCGGCCATTATAAAGATAGGAACTGTACCTACTATAATTTTCAGCCCTTTCTTGGCTCCCCTCATAAAAGACTCTTTACGGGAATAAGTTCCGGGAAACAGCCACCCGTTTCCTAAAGCCAGCCCTGCAGCACCGGCTACGATAATGGCCCATATTTCCAAAGTCCCATGCAACCAGATCGCAAGCATGGATTCGCCCAACAAACCATGTTTAAAGAAAAAGGTCTGAAAAGCACCGAGCATCACTCCGTTATTAAACAGTAACCATCCTGTTCCAAAGCTGGTGAGCAACCCCATTGCAAAGACGTTGAAAGAAACCATGATATTATTTAAAGTAATGCCCAGAAACATAGGTACCTCTTCCGAACCGTTGTACACAGCCATCGGCTCACCACGCGCTATGTTATCGAGTGTCATATCCACATAGCCGTTGCCCAGAATCAGGCGGACGAAGTTGTCATCATTCGCTGCTGAAACAATGCCCACCAATACGCTGGCCAAAAAAATCAGGACCGAAACCAACAACTCTTTACGAGCATGGTACATCGTTTGCGGAACCTCTTGCGTCCAGAAAGTAAAGATACGGGTCCATTTCTCCTTCTTATTGCGATAAATCACATTATGAAGAGCCGAAGCCAGATTATTCAGATAAATAGTAATGCGGGAAGACGGATAATGAGTTTGTGCAAACGCGAGATCTGCCGTAAGTTCCGTATAAGCGTCGGCAAGACGGTCAGGAGTCAGTTTATCTGCCTGCTCCACCACCTTCTCAGTCTCTTTCCATTTCTCAATATTCCGACGTATAAACGTTACCTCTTTCATCCAACCGGTTCGGCTCCGGATAAGTTTTGTCCGAAACCGGAAGCAAAAGTAAGAGAATTATGATATATTTGCAACCAAAACTAAAAAATGTTTAACCGGAAATGACAGAATCGACTATGATTGTCACACTTTAGAAGAAATCGGATTAACTCTGCTTAAAAACAGTCACTCACTCTTCTTTTCTGTTTTTCTAATTTCACAGAAAGCCTATATCCGCTCCTCGGTATCGTTTCAAGTGCGATGTCGGGATCGGCAACAAGGTATTTTCGTATCTTGAATATTAAATTATTAGTACTCTGTTCATTTCCTTCAGTATTTCCCCATAGCTCCATTTCTATTTGCCCTCTGCCCACTATGTGGTTTTTATGAATAAGTAAAAGCCTTACTAACTTATATTCGGATTCACTCAAATGCTTAATAACTGTCGAGTCATCAGCAAATAAGATCCTGGTTTCGGTGTCAAGCGACAAGGAACCTATCCGGAGTTGGGATGGACGCTGTACAGCAAACCTTTCAACATACGCAATTAATTCTTCAGCATGAAAGGGCTTTTTAAGATAAGCCACCGCACCCGCTTCCAAAGCCTGTACAACCCAATGGCTCTCCGTATGAGAAGAGATAAACAGAACAGGAACATTCGGTGCTATCACTGTTATTTCTGGAGCGACTTCAATGCCATTCTGATTTCCGATCTCCACATCAAGTACAATGATATCCGGATGAGCTTCCGCTATACAAGCTTTGGCTCCGTTTAAAGTGGTCTGATAAAAAACTTCGTAGCCTTTTTCCTGTAAGATGATGGTACAAATACGTCCAAACGTAATATCATCATCAATAAAAAGAATTTTAACTTTTGCCTCCATACTTTATTTTTCCGGAATATAAAACGTAAATACACTTCCTTCATTCTCACGGCTCTTGAACTGGATTTTACCACCATGTGCCCGGATAATATGCCGGACGTATGCCAATCCTATGCCATACCCTTTCCGCATTCGCAATGCTTCCCGGGGGACCTGATAATACTGATTGAATAGTTTTTTTTGATACTTCGGAGCAATTCCCCAGCCATTATCTTTCACTTTAATCTGTATTCCTTGTGAGATTCTTGTTATTTCAATCTGTATTTTCACTCCATCATCCGCATATTTCAACGCATTTTCTATCAAGTTCTTCATCACATTCTCCAAATAGCCTCTGTCGCCCAGACACGTTAATCCGGATGCTTCGTTTATAACCTCAATACTATGTGGCTTAGCTTTCAATTCAACACAGATGTCATCAATTGCCGCTTGTACTATTTCTTCCGGATTTATTTCGGTTTTGTTCAGAACAATGGGTTGCGCCGCCCCTCTGGCACAGACCAATATAGACTCAATTTGCGCCGTCTGGTGTCCGGCACGCTTTATAACTTCAGCCATCAATTCTTTCTTCCGAAGATCTGATTCCGTTTCCATAAGCCAGCCGGTTAAAGTGACAAGTGCATTCAATGGTGATTTGAGGTCATGAACAATCCCGTTCACACTCACTTCACGCCTCTCTAGCAGTTCATCTTTTTGACGAATAACTCTTAACTGATGGATAAGACATCCCACAACAAACATTATAATCAATGCAAAAACAAGAAGGGAATAAAACATTTTGGACAGGATAGCGTCATAGGGCAGTTTGGACTCTATTTGCATAAAAAGTAGCCCCTTCGTCCCGATAGCTTCCCGTACTTTGATGACCCGACGCTCCCCCCGCAAAGAAGTGTTCCCCAAAGAATCAACCATCTTTCCCTCCTTATCATATAAGGACAGGTAATGGTCTATTTTCAAACCCGATAACTCTTCCCGAAGAAGACTGTCTATAACAGGTAATACAGGAGACACCCGATTAGAGAGTAATTCGTCTTGCTCTAATTGTGCAAGAAATTCAGAAACATTTCGAACTATGTCATTCTGTTTTAAAAGTGCTAAATCAATGGTGTCACCTTTGTAGCCGGTTCGTTCCTTTTCAGAGACACATCCGGTAGGCTTGATAAGAATAGGGGTCTTAAATTCCTCTACATACCTGATTCTAAGCTCTACTTCTTTTCCAATAGCATCTAAGAAAGCTTTATTTACTTGTTCGGTATATTGCTCCTCATATCTCTGGTACATACGAACTATCCAAAAGGCTTGAAGAAAAATAAAAGCTACAGAAACGAAAACAGTAAATAATAGTTCTTTCCTCATAGAATTAAGTCTGGTTATTTCTTTTTTGACAAATATAAGAGAAGTTTTCAATATAACAAAGAATTCGTAATTTTAAGGCTGTTTTTAAGTCTTGTCCAATGCCTGTTTGAAGGTTATTTAAGAATGTTCTTTCATTTTACGCCTCTCTAAAAGCAAGGTGACAAGTTATCCCAAAAGAGAAATCTTACATTCTGACAGTTGCATTCCATACTGGCACTTTGTATTTTAAAAGGAGGCTGTATACGTCTATTTCGGTCCACAATGACGAAAGATACAAAAGAAGCCTGTATTTCACCATTAGTCTAAATCAAAAAGCAAACCTTTCCACCTTATTTCGGCTACTGGAAATAAATAAAAGCACATTCTGCAGACATTTTATTTAAATAAGTTCCATCTCTCTGTCGGAAAGTTACATCAGCAATATCCGTTTCGAAATTCCAAGTAGCTTCAAAAAACACCGTTTTCATCTCTCCCTTTTACGAAATTAACTTCCTACGGATAAAACATTAACTTCTTACAGACAAAAGACTAACTTCTTATGCAGAAAACATTAACTTCTTTTCCTGAAAGAAGTTAATGTTTTGATGATAAAATCGGAATATTTATCCGAGAAGATAAGAAAATTCGCATACAAATACCCTATTTATGTATTTCACTCCTCTATTAGGACGATTTCGAAAAAAGACCGCGTTATTAAAAGAGAGATAAAAATATCTTTTTCATGCAAAAACGCAAATAAACAAATCTATTTGCACAACTATTTCTCTCTGCGTACTCGTGATAAGATTTATCCATATAACCAAAAGACATAGATTTGATTATAAAAATATTAGGTATTGATTATAAAACGTTTGAAAGCCCCACACTATCTTTGCGGTATAAGTTAACCTACTGAAACTGATATGAAAAAATCACGATGTATAAAGTCTTATATATGGGTAGCATTCCTTTTAAATACTCTTATCTTGTCCGGTTGTATACAACCGAACAACAGCAGATACCCAGATAAGATTCACGAAGTTCTCAAGTTATCTCATAACAACAGAAAAGAGATAGAGAAAGCTCTGGATTTTTTCATTAATCAGAAAGACTCTTTGAAGATCAGATCCATATTCTTTTTGGTTGGGAATATGGCAGATAAATACAGCCTCACTCCAGCCAATGAACAAGATCCTTTTCATTCTATTATCTTAAATAACCACATTAAAGAAAAAGAAGCGTGGGATCCCGGCAAGTCCCGGTTAGGAATGGCATTGGATTCCGTATATAAAACATGTACTGACCCTCCACGCCCCAAAATAGTAAGAGACATCGAAGTTATAACCGGCAACTTCCTGATCAACAATGTAGAAGAAGCGATCAAGATCTGGCATCGTACTAAAAAGTTTACGGAGTGCTCTTTCGATGATTTCTGTGAATACATTTTACCCTATCGTATTGGCAACGAATCACTGAGTGCTTGGAGGGAACAGGCTTATCAAAAATTTTCTTACCTGTTGGATTCAATCAGCGATCCTCTGGAATTGACAAAAGCAATAGTGCAGGTATCCGGCATTTACTATAACGCCGGAATGAGTAAATACCCTTTTTTCCCGACTTTCAGTGAATTAGATCAGTTACATTGGGGAAGTTGTGACCACTTGGCCGCATATCTGACCTTTTCACTCAGGGCCATCGGCATTCCTTCTACCATCGATGTGGTACCCGCATGGGCAAACAGGGGCGGCGGGCATGCGTGGAACGTGGTGATGAACAAAGACGGAAAGTTTGTGGATGTCGGATTTAACGGAGAGGGACACAACAGCATCTCGTATAAGATTCCTAAAATATACAGAACCGGATATTCAAGCAATAAGGGCGGTATTGGTTACTTAGATCCTCTTTGGAAAGACGTTACGGGAGAATACCCGATGCCTATATCAGATATTGCCTTATCCGGATCGGATTCCGACATGAAAGGTGACGTGCTGCTCTTATGTATATTTAATAATAAAGATTGGATACCTGTAGCCGTTTCCGCAACTGAGAATAAAAAGACGATGACTTTCGGAAACGTAGCGCGGGGAATCCCGTTCGGCGACAACAAGATCGCCGGATATCAAAATGAAGGTAAGGGCATCGTTTATCTTCCGGCATCCGTGCGAAACGGCGTAATGGTTCCTTTTGCAACACCTTTTATTTTAAAAGAGAATGGAGATGTACATAAGTTGACTCCCGATCATTCCGCCCTCCGGAGCATTTCTTTATATCGCAAATACCCTAAATACGGGCATATCTCAGTTTATGCCGCAAGAATGGCAGACGGATGTTTTGAAATATCCAACCAGACCGACTTCCCGACTCCCAAAAGAATCTATACAATCAAAGAACCTCCCAAGCACGCCATGGCAGAAGTCAACTTACACGCTCCTGCCACCTGCCGTTATATCCGATATAAGGCACCGGACCAATCTTGGGTAAACATCAGTGAACTACAATGCTATTCGCCCGAAGGAAAACTGTCCGGAACACCTTTTGCCTCAGATAAAAACAAGTCTCCGGAAGAGCTCGCCAAAATATGTGACGGGAATATTGACACTTTCTATGCCGGTGAAGTCCGTAACGCTTATGTAGGAATAGATTTCGGGAAAGAGGTTGAAATTGACCGAATCATATATTCTCCGCGAACAGACGGGAATGATGTTATCCCGGGAGAAGAATACGAACTGTTTTATTGGGAAAACCGGTGGGTTTCTTTGGGACGCAAAAAAGCGGACAGCTTCCGTCTGCAGTATGACAGTGTGCCGGACAATAGCCTTTTATGGCTGCATAACCGGACAAAAGGAGTTGAAGAACGCATTTTTACTTATATGAATAACGAACAGATATGGTGGTGACAAAAATAAAAATATCAGCGATGATTTTGACGTGCATGTTGTATAATGCCCTGAACACATGCGCACGAAGCGTAGACATTTCCCATAAAGGGTGTAAGTATAGCATAGATCTCCCTTCCGGATGGGATACCATTCCTCATGACACTCTCAAAAAGATATTTCCACGGCTCGATCTCGACATGGGGCTATATCCGGTATCTCAAAAGGAATATTTTACAGGGAATTATGCTTTGGTTGGTTTTATGCCTGTTTTGCAGTCCCTCCATTCTTATTCTTTCGACCGAATCGTTTCGGACATGAAGGAGATGAATGACCGGACAAAGAATACGTGGAACAACGATTCGATATCCACACGCCTTGACAGCATCGTTCCGGTAAACTCCTCCCCGAATTACCGGATAAACAATTATCTCACAATCCGGAGAGATTCCATACTATTGAAAGGATGTCAGTCTTTATATGTATCGAAATTCGGATACATCACACTGATGCTTTATCAAAAGGGAAATGACGCTCTCCCGATAGACTCACTTCTTGGCAAGTTTAACGATTCGGGCTGCTTAAAAGTGGACCAAGAGTACAGATATACCCCTCCGCAAAAAGAGGGGCTTTCATTCACGCATTTTTTATATGCCTTGGGTATAGGTGGAATTGTCTATCTGCTCATCGCGTTTTTCCCAAAACGTAAAACAAACCGGCAATGAAAAATAAAGTCTTAAAAATAACGGCTGCGCTATTATTCCTATTGCCACATGCAGGCCTGGATAATAACAGATTTCCGGTAATGCTCTTTTTGTTCTATATATGCTCTTTTGTCTTTTTCGCAACGACATGGAGCGGAATGAAAGAAGATTGGAGCAGAAACAGCCGCACTTGTTTTATTGTCTCCGGCATTGTCCTGAGCCTTTTTTTACGGTATGTCTCAGGAAATATATATGGAACCTATCGTTTATATACGATGGCGGTACTATGGATATTGTTCTTCTCTTTTTATGCCGCACAGTCCCTGCCCGGGAAAAACAGACGCTTCCTTGCCTGGGTAGTCATAGCGACTGTCGCAGTGGAAACCGTTTTGGGAATCGCCCAGTCCATCGGTCTACTGGAGAATAGCGACCCACAGTTCATCATAGGCGGGTCTATGACCAACCCGGGAGCCTATGCCGGTTATCTTGGGGTGACCACCCCGTTGATTCTTTCACTATTAGTATCTTATAAAAAAAACAAACGGTTCGAGAATATTTGCTACATCTTGGGCGGGCTTTTTATCTTAGTATGCTATCTGTTAATACTCAGTCGCTCACGCGGAGCATGGATCGCATGTGGCGCAGGCTGTCTTTGTGTACTTTGCTATCGGTATGCCCGATTTCTACGCGGTACCAACTATTGGAGTAAAAAAGCGATTCGGACTCCGACAATCATTCTGTCAGCCGTTTTAATCATCGCAAGCGGATTCTTTGTATTCAAAATGAAAGAAGATTCCGCTTTGGGCCGTATATTGGTATGGAAAGTAACCCTATCCACTCCTCATCCCCATGCGAGCTTGTTATGGGGAAACGGAATCGGTTATTTTGAATCTCAATATGGAAAGTGGCAAGCCGACTACTTCCGGGAAAAAGAAGGTACCGAGAAAGAACGTCACATCGCAGGATATGTAACCACCGCATACAACGAATTCCTTGAACTTGGCCTTGAGCAAGGGATTATCGTGACAGCATGCATCGCGGCCCTTTTGGTTATGGCAACGGGCACCGGTTGGAAAAACCTATCAACCATTGAACTCGGAGCCAAAGCATCCATCGTTTCCATAACCATATTGATGTTCTGTTCCTATCCTCTGAAGGTACTCCCCACCACTCTTTATCTGATGTTCTGCCTGTCGGTGGCTCTTTATGGAAAAAAGCGGTTGCTTTCCACCGGACATCGCATGATAAGCAACGGTGTAAGATCCCTTGCTGGTCCCCTGATCTGCGTATTCGCACTTGCCGGTATGATAAATGCATACGGATACTATTTCTGTCATCGGGGACAACAGCGAGTGATGCGCCATGATCTGAAAGGAGGTATAGAGATGTATAAAAAGGCGCAAGGCATTCTCAGGAAAGACGGCATCTTCCATTTTTATCTTGGATCAGCCTATTTTTTATCGGCTGAATATCAAAAAGCGATTGAAGAGCTGTCAGTTTCCTGCACCCAATGTTCCAACCCTAGCAGTTTCATCCTCTTAGGAAACGCATACCGGGAAAACGGAGATACGGCTAAAGCCATCGATGCATATACAACAGCTGTCTATATACAGCCATCCAAGTTATACCCCAAGTATTTGTTGGCTAAGCTATACGAAGCTGCAGGCGATTACGGGAGTGCTGGAGAATGGGCTTCTAAAATATTAGCTACCGACGAGAAAGTACCAACTACAGCGGCAAAAGAGATAAAAGAAGAGATGAGGTTACTGTTGAAACAAGTAGTAATAAAAACAAAAAAAGATGATTATAAATAAGAAATACCGTAAATGGTTACCAATACCAATAATTGTAGGAATAGTTATAATACAAACTGTAGCTATCCTGTCTATATTAGGATACCATTGGCTTATAGAAAAAGGGATGATACCTCAAGGCAGAGATACTGCTATTACGGGGGCGTGCATTATATTATTTATTGTTTTATGCATAGCAATATTGTTACGATTCCTCCAAAAGAAATAAAAATGTCAAACTTAAAATCAAATGAATATGGACGGATAGAAAAAAAATTAGAATTGAAAATGGAACTATCAAGTGATAGGCTGTTTTCGCGAGAATTTAAAAACAGAGTTTTAAACATTTAAATTTCAAAAAAGGTGAAAACAAATAAAAAGGCAATTTTAGGAATGTTGGTTGCCATCGTTATATCTTTAGGTGTAATGGGAGGAATCAACGAAAACAAATGTGATTATAACTTACAAGAAGCAACTGTTGCAATGACTTATGCTGCCGGAACTGGTGAATATGGTCCTGAAGCATCAGGAAAGTTAGCTGTTGGAGCATTAGCAATGGGAAAAGTAACAGAAACATTAGGTACTTGTGCTGTTGGTCTAGGCTGGTGTCCGGCAGGTTGGATAGCCGGAGTAGGAGCCGCAGCAGCAGGATTATAAAAAAATAATTAACTAACAGAGGTTGCTTTGCTCTATTTCATACAAAGCAACCTCACAAATAAAATAAAAATATTATGAATAATTTCTTATTAAAAAAAATATTATATTGTTTAGTTTTACTTCTACTAACCTGTATCATTACTTTATCTCTTTCAATGCCCGATCATATAAAATGGGAATTAACAGGTCTTTACTTTACTATTGGAATCATTACAATAGCCTTATTTTATATTTTACAAAAAAATAACTTATCAGGATCTATTATCAATTTAACGACTAAAAGGAATAAGATACTATTAAATATACTGAGTCCTATTTCTATCATTCTATCAATATATGTAATTCCAATACAGTATTTTCCGTTATCTGCCATTCTTATATTATTATCAATAATAGCCTCTATCTTAATGCAAAAAATCTTGGTAATAAATCAAAAAGGAATACGTTATATAATGCACTGGGATTTAAAATGGAGTAGCATTGATTGCTATAATTTTGATAAAAAAAATGGTATTCTACACATTCAACAGAAAAACGGCAAACATAAACAAATTATAGATATAAGTAGTGAATCCCATTTAACGATACAAATCAACATTAACAAATATTTTAATAAGAGTTTATAAATGGTTAACAAATATTTTTTCATTGCTGCTTTTTTATTTTGGTTGTTACCAGCCATAGTACGACTGTGTGTAATAGATATTTCTGAAATAGCAATAAGTCATACGACAACTTTTGAAATCAATAGTCCCGCCAACAAAACCTTATATTTTTTGTATAACAAAGATAAACACAGTGCATTTATTACCATTTTAAAAAACAATATGCAAGGTTGCATCCTAAATGTATTAGGAGGAGGGTTATTAGGAATAGGTACACTTTTTAACTTGTTATTAAATGGTTTTTGTTTTGCGGATGTATGTTGCCGAACATACAAACTAGGCATGAGTATAACCGATATTTTCGCTTTAACCTTGCCCCATAGCTTTGAACTTATCGGTTTTTGGATATCAGGAGGAATAGGACTTTATATAGCTTGGAATATTATTTTGTTTATGTATACAGATAAAATGCCTACATTTAAATTTTACAAAAACATAGGCATCAATTTATTGATCATTTTCATAATTATTCTTTCAGCTGCCTACATCGAAACTTATGTATCAATAAATATGTTAACATGAAAAGGATAATCAATACACTTGAGAAGATGCCTAAATGGTATGGCTTTTTAACTATATTACTATATAGCTTATTACTCGCAGAATTTTTGATAACTACTAATCATCTTGTGAATAATAACAATTTAGAGACTGACAGATTATTTGTAATTCTGGCACGGATGAGTTATATTATAATAGTCTTGTCAGCTATTGTAATAGGCGCTGACTTCGATATTTACACTGGAAAATCATAGAAAGGCTGGAGTCGGGAAA
>OGCU01000050.1_pt1 | contig 113720 bp, 116 predicted proteins | sample 1570251 | NCBI WGS metagenome assembly OGCU01 (sample SAMEA2582182, study PRJEB24529) | metagenome | biome: Human gut stool | place: China | collected 2011
TTCCTAATGCTTGAGAAGCAATTCCTATTCTTCCTCCATCAAGAGTCATCATAGCAATTTTAAATCCTTTTCCTATTTGTCCAAGTAAATTTTCTTTAGGAATTCTTGCATCTTCAAATATTAATTCACAAGTTGAAGAACCTTTAATTCCAAGTTTTTTCTCTTTTTTACCTACTGTAAATCCAGGTGTTCCAGCTTCAATTATAAATGCAGATATTCCTTTTAATCCTAGTGATTTATCTGTCATAGCAAATATTACATATACATCTGCATATCCAGCATTTGTTATGAATATTTTTGAACCATTGATTACCCATTCATTTGTTGCTTCATCTAAAACAGCAGTAGTTTGTTGTCCAGCAGCATCTGTTCCTGCATTTGGTTCAGTTAATCCAAATGCTCCTAGCCACTCTCCACTAGCTAATTTTGGAACATATTTTTGTTTTTGCTCTTCAGTACCAAATTTTAAAATTGGCCAAGTTCCTAGTGAAGTATGTGCTGATACAATAACTCCTGTTGTTGCACAAACTCTAGAAAGCTCTTCTACAGCCATTGCATACATTACATTATCTCCACCAGCTCCTCCATACTCTTTTGGAATAGGGATACCCATTAATCCAATTTCAGCCATTTTCTTAACTGTTTCAATTGGAAATCTTTCTTCTTCATCTACTTCAGCAGCTAGAGGTTTTACCTCTTTTTCAGCAAACTCTCTTATCATTTGTCTGAAAAGTTCATGTGTCTTAGGCATATTAAATTCCATTCTTTTAATCCTCCTACAAAAAATTTACTTTTTCATTATTTTTGCTTGACCTTTTAATACTACTTTTCCATCTTGATTTGTACAAATTGTTGATAATATTACTCTGTTTTTTTCTGGTATTAATTCTATAATTTCAGCTGTTGCTGTAATAGTATCTCCAAAATATACAGGAGCTGTAAAAGTTAAATCTTGCCCCATGTAAATACTTCCTTCTCCTGGAAGTTTTGTCCCTAGCACTGCTGATACTAAGCCAGCAGTTAACATTCCATGTGCTATTCTATGCTTGAACATAGTTTTTTTAGCATGTTCTTCATTTAAATGTGCTGGATTAACATCCAATGTAATACCTGCATATAATACTACATCTGTTTCTGTTATTGTTTTTGAGACCTCTGCTTTCATTCCTACTTTTAATTCTTCAAATCTCATATTTAATCCGCTATCACTATTAAATAAAATATCAACTATTTTAGTTCAATTATTTCCTAATTTTCACTATAAACATTCCTATTTTCTTGAAAAATATCACAAAATATTTTTTGGAAAAATTAGTATCTATTGAACTTTTTACAAACAAGTAGTCTAGCCATAGGACTTATATTATAAGTTATATCAGTATTTAGCTGCAATGTCAAGAATATATTAATATTTATTTAAATATTCTCAATTTTTAATCTAGTCCAATGAAAAAACTAACCATTTTATTTTTAATAGGATAACTCCCTCCTTTTTAATCTGATATTTTAATATTATTTATTATAATTTTAATCCCATTTTCTCATCTCTAAATATTCTTGAATCCATTAATTTCAAATCATCTGCTACTATTGGAGCAAAATCCATCTGAGCTAATATATCCTTTTCTAAATCTACTCCAGGTGCTATCTCTACCAATGTAACTCCCTCTTTTCTCAATTCAAATACTGCTCTTTCAGTTACATAGGTTACTTTTTTACCATTTTCTTTTGCTAGATTTCCACTAAATGTTATTTGTTCTACATCTGATATAAATTTCTTTATTTTCCCTTCGTTTTTTATTACTAATTTTCTATCACTTACTGTAATATCCAATCCTCCTGCAGTAAATGTTCCACAAAATACAACCTCTTTAGCATTTTGAGTAATATTTATAAATCCACCACACCCTGCTATCTTAGGACCAAATTTTGATACATTTATATTTCCATATTTATCACATTGAGCTAATCCTAAAAATGCAGCATCAATTCCTCCACCATCATAAAAATCAAATTGATATGGCTGATCTACTATTGCTCTTGGATAAACTGAAGCTCCAAAATTAGCCCCACCTGCAGGTGTTCCTCCTATTGCTCCTGGTTCTACTGTTGGAACAAAGTATTCTTCTTGCCCTTCTTCATTTAAAACATCTGCAATTACTTCTGGCATCCCTATTCCATAATTTAAAATTTTCTTATCTCTAGTTAAAAGCATTGCACATCTTCTTGCAACAATTTTTCTCTCATCTAGTGCTACACTTTTTCCCTCATGACTTTCTACTTTTTTTCTAGTCACAAACTTTTCATTAAACTCCTCTACTAAAGTTTGTTTATGAAACTCTTTATTTTCTGCAACAACAACATAGTCAACCATTACCCCTGGGATTTTTACATCTTTTGGTTGAACATAACCATCTTCAAGCTTATTTTTTACTTGAACAATTACAATACCACCATTATTTCTTACAGCAGTAGCTATTGATAGCATCTCAAGTGATAATGGCTCCTCTTCTAGAGAGATATTTCCTTCACAATCTGCAGTTGTTCCTTTTAAGAGTGCTATATCTCCTTTTTGCCCTTTGAAAAATAATACATCTCTTCCATTTAAATGCAATTTTTCAACTAAATTCTCTGTTGTTATGCTGTTTATTTTTCCCCCTTGTAATTCTGGGTCTACAAATGTTCCCAATCCAACATGAGATATAGTTCCTGGTTTATTTGCTGCCATATCTCTAAACATTTGAGCTATTACTCCTTGTGGAAAATTATACCCTGTTAGCTCATTTGCATTAGCTAAATTTCCTAATTCTGGAGCTAATCCCCAATGTCCTCCTATTACTCTTCTTATCATTCCTTTATGAGCAAATCTATTTAATCCTGTTCCTGCTTTAGCATTTCCAAAACCTGCAGCAAACATAATTCTTAAATCTTTAGGACTTCCAGTTTCCAAAAAAGATTTTTCTATTTCATAATAGATTTCTTCTGGAACACCAATTGTTACAAATCCATCTAATAACACATCTGCCCCATCTTTTATTAACTTTGGTACTTCATTTGCTTTTATAAATTTAGCCATATTTCTCACTCCTTAATCATTTTTTGAGATTAAGTCTGGCATTTTGTCTTTATCCTTCTCTTTGTCCACAATTTTAGTTTTTTATTTTAGGAATGTCAAGTAAGTTTTTTTTCATTTTTTTTATCTTTTTTATTTTTAGGATTTGAAACTATTACATATTTTGTGATTTTTTTCATAGAATTAAGATTTTTACTTTTCTATAGTAATGTTCTTTTATTTTTTAATATGATTTTTTTTCATATAAAAAATGAGAAAAAAATATCTAAAATACTATCTTTTTTTGTTGTATAATATAATAAAAAATTCTTTTTAGTTGGGAGGGACTTTATGAATATTAAATCTTTAAATTATTTTATCGAAGTAGCAAAAGAAAAAAGTTTTACTAATGCTTCTAAAAATCTTTTTGTTTGTCAATCTGCCTTAAGTAAAGCAATTAAAACTTTTGAAAATGAGTTAGATATAACTTTAATTGATAGAACTTCAAAACACTTTAAACTCACTCCTGAAGGTCAGCTTCTTTATGAAAATGGGGTAATTGCTCTTAAAGTCATAAATGAACAACTTGAGATGCTATTAGATAGTGTTAGTATAGAAAAAGGAAAAATTAAGGTTGGGGTTCCTCCAGTTATAAGTACTATCTACTTTACTTCTATAATAAAAAGTTTTAAAGATAATTTTCATTCTATAAACTTACAAATTATAGAAGCTGGAGCCAATACTGTAAAAGATAAAGTACATAATGGAGAAATTGATATTGGCGTTGTTATTCTTCCTTTTTCTTCTGATGAATTTAATATTACACCTATTTTCTCTGCTGATGTAGTCGTTGTTGCTAATAAATCTCATCCTTTTGCTTCTAGGGAAGAGGTATCTTTACTAGAAATTAAAGATGAACCATTAATCTCATTAAATGAAACCTATATGCTTTACGATAGAATAAAAATCAGATGTAATGAAGCTGGTTTTGAACCTAATATTATTTGTACAAGCTCACAGTGGGACTTTATTGCTGAAATGGTAGCATTGAATCAAGGAATATCTATTTTACCTAAGCCAATTTTAAGCAAATTTCATTCTAAAAATATAAAGGCTATACATATCAAGGAAGGATTTCCTTGGAATATTGCTTTTATAGTTAGAAAAGATAAATATGTATCTAAAGCTATTAAACTTTTTATTGAATTTACTAAAAATTTTGAGCTTTAATATGAGTTAAATAAGATAGTATTCTTGCTACTTTTAACTATAATATGACTTTTTTTCATACTTTTTATGAAATACTAATATTTTACATTAATCTCTTTTTGAAATAAAATTTTATTGTAAGATGTCAATGCATTTTGAACTTTTTTCTTTTCTTTTTTAAAATTTTAATACTTAAGGAGGTTAATTGATGTTAGGTATACTAATTGGATTAATACTTTTAGTTTTTTTATCATATAGGGGATACTCTATTATATGGGTAGCTCCAGTTTCAGCCCTAGTTGTTGCATTATTAGGTTTTGGATTTGATGGAAATAAACTTTTAGATTCATATATTATCAACTATATGGGTTCGTTAGCTGCATTTACACAATCTTGGTTTCCTCTGTTTTTCTTAGGAGCAGTTTTTGGAAAGTTAATGGATGTTACTGGATCGGCTAAAGCTGTTGCCCATCTTCTAGTAAAACTTATCGGAGCAAAAAGAGCTTTATTATCAGTTATAGTAAGTTGTGCTGTTTTAACTTATGGTGGAGTTAGTTTATTCGTAGTTGTATTTGCTATCTATCCTCTTGCAATCTCTTTATTCAGAGAAGCTAATTTACCAAGAAGATTAATCCCTGGAGCTATAGCTCTTGGAGCATTTACTTTTACTATGACAGCTTTTCCTGGAAGTCCACAATTAAATAATATCATTGCTGGAAGATATTTTAACACAACTCCATATGCTGCACCTATACTAGGTATAGTTGGTGGATTAATCATGCTAGGATGTGGATATTTCTACCTTATTTGGAAGCAAAATAAATTAATAAAAAATGGAGAAACATTTACAGAACCTGAAGGAGAAATAGTTGAGCAAAATATAGAATTACCTAATGCTTATCTTTCAATTTTACCTCTTTTAGTAGTAGTAATCTCTTTATATATTTTAAGTAAAATAGGTATGGCTATTACTCCAGCTAGTATTTTATCTTTACTTTGTGGTAATATTGCTGTTGTTATTCTAAATTTAAAAAAATCTAATCTTTTTACAAAAGCTCTTAATGATGGAGCAAATGGAGCTGTTATTGCAATTTTAAATACTGCTGCTGCTGTTGGATTCGGTGGAGTAGTAAAAATAGTCCCTGGGTTCCAAACATTAACAGATTTACTTTTAGGTCTTAAAGCTAGTCCACTTATTTCAGAAGCTTTAGCAGTAACTTTACTTGCTGGAGCAACTGGTTCATCTTCGGGAGGAATGGGAATAGCTCTTGAAGCTCTAGCTCCTCAATATATACAAATAGCTGCTACTAGCGGAATGAATATAGAAGTCTTCCATAGAATAGCGACTATAGCATCTGGAGGATTAGATTCTTTACCACATTGTGGAGCAGTGTTAACATTACTAGCAGTTACTAAAATGACTCATAAAGATTCATATAATGATATTGGTATGGTTACTTGTGTAATCCCTATAATTGCACTAGTTGTTACTATTATTCTTGGTATGATTGGAGTTGTATAATTTTTAACTATTACATAACCTTATTCAAGGCTATTACAACTTTTAGTTGTAGTAGCCTCTTTTATTATTTTTTTAAATTTGATATAATATTTTAAGGAGGTATTTATTTTATGAATGATGGAAAACAATTTGAAACTATTATAAATCTTTTACAAAAAGATATGAAAATTATACAAAGAGCTGATCATTTTTCTTTTTCTATTGATTCTCTTCTTGTTTCAGAGTTTGCAACAATAACAAGAACAACAAAGAATATCATAGATTTAGGAACTGGTAATGGAGTTATTCCACTCTTTCTCTCTAAAAAAACTAAAGCTAAAATTACTGGGATAGAGATACAGAGTATATCTAGTGCTTTAGCTAAAAGAAATATTGAATTAAATAATTTACAAGAACAAATAGAAATAATTAATGACGATATGAAAAATTGGAATAAATATTTTAGAAAGGGATATTTTGATTTAGTTGTAACTAACCCACCTTTTTTTAGGTTTCATGGAGAAGAAAAACAATTAAATGATTTAGATCAACTTTCATTAGCCAGACATGAAATCTCTATAAACTTAAACTCTTTAATAGAAACAGCATCTAATCTTTTAAAGGATAAAGGATATTTTGTTATGGTTCATAGAGTTGATAGGCTTATCGATATTATTGAAACTATGAAAAAATACTCTCTTGAACCTAAAAGAATTCAATTTTGCTATACAAAACTAGAAAAAGAAGGAAAAATCCTCTTAATAGAAGGAGTTAAAAATGGAAACTCTGGACTTAGAGTATTATCTCCTCTCATTGCTCATGATGATGATGGTAATTATTCAAAAGTAGTTTTAGAAATGTTTAAATAAACTATTTTAATTTTGGGGGAAATATGGAAAATGAAAACAAGATTTTAACATTAGCTAATTTAACTGGTAAAATTGCCTTACAAAGCGGGGCTGAGACTTATAGAGTTGAGGATATTATCTCTAGAATATGCAAACATTATGGTCTTAATGCTCAATGTTTTGTATCTATTACTTGCATTATTACCTCTGTTAGAAATTATCAAGGTAAGATTTTCTGCTCTGTTGAAAGAGTTCAATCAAGAACTACAAATTTAAATAAAATACACTCTATAAATCAACTTGTTAGAGATATAAAAAAATACACTTTTGAAGAATTTAGTGAGAAATTACACTGTATAGAGCATGAAGTCCCTTATAAAAATTCTATATATTTCTCTGCTTACTGTGGAGGTGCTTTTTTCTTTGCTCTTTTGGGTGGTGGAAATTTACATGATGCTCTCAGTGCTTCTATTGGTGGAGGAATCATTTTTGTAATATCTAATCTTGCTAACAAGCTACAAGCTAATAACTTTTTTATTAATATATTAGATGGATTTATTTGTACATTATCATCTTATATAAGCTTTAAGATAGGTTTTACTAATACTGTTTCCTATTCTACAATAGGTACTATTATGCTTCTAGTTCCTGGAATAGCCCTTACCAATGCTGTTAGGGATTTAGTTACTGGAGATTTATTATCAGGTTTATCTAGAGCTGCTGAAGCTTTTCTAATAGGAGCTGCTCTTGCATCTGGAACAGGAATTGCTCTATTTATTATTCTAAAATTCGGAGGTGTATAATGAATAGAACTTTTATTGAAATATTAGCCTCTGCTGGAAGTACATTTGCTTTTGGAATACTTTTTAACTTAAAAGGGAAAAAATTAATAGCAGCTAGTATTGGTGGAGTTATTGGTTGGGTTATATTTATTTTCTTTAAAGCAAATGGTACTTCTGAACCTGGAGCTTTTTTCTTATCTTCTATTGGAATAACTATATACTCTGAGATAATGGCAAGAGTATTAAAAACTCCTGTTACTTCAACATTAATAGCTAGTCTTATTCCCCTTGTTCCTGGAAGTGGAATATATTTTACTATGTCATATTTCGTTGAAAATAAAATTCCTGAAGCTACCCAAAGAGGAATTGATACACTACTTGTAACTATAGCTATTACTTTAGGAATAGTTATGGTATCAACTTTTTCTCAAATTTATTATAAATTTAGACGTTATCAAAATATTAAAAAGAAAATTAAAATACGAAAAAAAAATTTTCATAAATTTTAGTCTTTTAGAGATAAAACTCCCTTTTAAATTAAAAAGGGAGTTTTTTATTCTTAAATAAATTTTTAAATTTTTTAGCACTCATCTATTGACTTTGCTACTAAAAAAGAGTATAATTAATTTGTAAATGAAGAGAAGGTATTAAAAACATATAATCAAAATTGAAAAATTTTAAATAATATTTATTAAGGAGATGGTATATATGTTAATGCCTAGTATTTTTAGAAAAGGATTTATTGATGATGTTTTTGAAGATGATTTTTTTGGAGATAATTTAAAAAAACAAAGTTCTTTTGGAAAAACTGATATAAAAGAACTTAAAGATAATTATCTTCTTGAAATTGAACTTCCAGGTTTTAATAAAGAAGATATTAAAGCTGAAATCAATAATGGTTACTTAATTGTCACAGCTGCACACAATGAAAATAAAGATGAAAAAGATAAAGAAGGTAAATATATAAGAAAAGAAAGATATACTGGTCAATTTACTAGAAGCTTCTATATTGGAGATAATATTACTCAAGAAGATATTAAAGGAAAATTTGAAAACGGACTACTTAAATTAGAAGTTCCTAAAAAAGAAGCTAAAGAATTAGCAGAAGAAAAAAAATATATTCAAATAGAAGGATAATAAATATTAAAAAATAGAATAAAAGTTTTAGTGAAAATAGGAGTTGACTTTAAATGAAAGAGCATAAATATGTAAATTTTAATCAAGAAGCTGATGTACATTATATAATAAATAAATATCATAAAAAAGAGCATGAAGCTGTAAAAGAGTACCTTGAAACATTAAAAGGACAAAAAAATTTAACTCATGAAGCTGTATTTGCTTTAATTGAAAAAAATCTAAAATTTAAAAAAATAGAAAAATAACTCTTAGTAAAATAGCCAATAAATTTGGCTATTTTATTTTTATTAAATATTTAGATATAAAAAACTACATCCTCTATAGATTAAAATTTTGGATGTAGTCTTTTTTAGATTTTAAATTTTTATTACTATTCTATTACTACAAGAATTTTTTACCTCTCACAGGTCTTTGGATTATCAAGAGAATACATTTATAAAATTTATCAACTTCAACCACAAGATAGATTATTTCATGTACTAAACATTTATTTGAATATGAAATGAAGAGAATAACTAAAGCTGAAAATATGGAAAAGATAAGATTACATAATCTAAAACATAATCATGTAATCTTACTAATACATTTAGGAATAAATCCAATTGTTATAAGCAAAGACTTGGTCATGAAAAAGTAGAAACTGCTCTAAATACCTATTTACATGTTTATCCTAATGCTAATATTAGTATGATGAACTTGCTCAATAGTTTATCAAATAATAAATAATTACTGGGAGAGATAAACTCTCCTAATACTTTTTTTACCATTTATTAGTTAAAACTGGAGTATTGTTTTTAAAAAACTCTTCTTTACTAACATATAAATCAAAATTAAAATATTCTTTTAAAGGAATTCTTAAATGAACAGGATAACTATCAGGAGTATTTAGCAAATAACTTTCATTAAGGGACTATATTTATCATCATTTTAATATTTTATTAATTATTTATAGCTATGCTTTAAGCAATTTACTGTTATTTTAAATCCAGTAATCATAGTTAGCTCTTCAGTTTTAAAGAGAGAAATATTTAGTTTTAAATTAAAAGATATATTATCTGAGTATTTATAAATTAAGTTTTTTTCTTATCTTTATAATTGCTAGTTAAATGAATTTGTACTATCTTTGAAAGTAAAAATCAAATGAAAAAGCAACCAATATATTGGTTGTTTTTTCAGAGTTTTGACTTATGAAATAAATTTATATGTAGTGACTTATTTAGCTAATTCTTCTAAAGCTAAGTTAAGTTCTAACACATTAACAATGCCTTTATGAGCTATTTTATTTATTAAAGTTACTACTTCATCTTTAGCAATTCCATTTTCTTTAGCTACTCTGTCAACTTGTATCATTGCCCCTTGTATTGTGATATGTGGGTCAAGTCCAGAACCAGAAGCTGTAAGCATCTCAATAGGAATATCCTCGACTTTTAATCCAGGATTTTCAGCTAATAATTTCTCTATATTAGCTTTTATATTCTCTGTATAAGTAGGATTGCTAAGTCCTAAATTAGTACCTCCAGATGCTGGTAGCACTTGAGCTTCCTCCTCTGTGGTATAAGTGTTGTAATTATATGCTGATGGCCTTCCATGGAAGTGCTTAACATCGGTAAAAATCTGTCCTATATGTTTACTTCCTATTGCTTGTCCATCTTTTATAATGATACTTCCATTGGCACTATGATTGAAAAATATTTGAGCAAAACCATTTATTGCACAAGTATAAACTATAGATAATATAAATAGTGCAATTGTTATATATACACTTTTTTTCAAAATCTCAGATTTACTTTCCATTTATATATCCTCCTATTATTACATTCCTAAAGCTCTTAGCATTGGAGTAATAATCATATCTATTAATTTAATTCCTACGAATGGAGCTAAAATTCCTCCAACTCCATAGATAGCTAAATTTTTAAGTAACATAATCTCAATTTTCATTGGTTTATAAGATACACCTCTTAAAGCAATTGGTACAAGTAATGGGATTATAATTGCGTTAAATATAAGAGCTGAAACAATAGCACTTACAGGTGATGAAAGTTTCATAATATTCAAAATTTCCATTTGAGGAATAGTAACTATAAACATAGCTGGAATAATAGCAAAGTATTTAGCTACGTCGTTTGCTATACTAAATGTAGTTAAAGCTCCACGAGTTATTAATAACTGTTTTCCAATCTCTACAACTTCTAATATTTTAGTAGGGTCAGAATCTAAGTCGACCATATTAGCTGCCTCTTTAGCTGCTGTTGTACCACTATTCATTGCAATACCAACATCAGCTTGAGCTAGTGCAGGTGCATCATTTGTTCCATCCCCTGTCATAGCTATTAATTTACCTTGAGCTTGCTCTCTTTTGATAACTTCTATTTTTTGTTCAGGAGTACACTCTGCTACAAACTCATCTATACCAGCTTCTCTAGCAATAGTTTCAGCTGTAAGTGGGTTATCTCCAGTACACATGATAGTTTTGATTCCCATTTTTCTAATGTTATCAAATCTTTCTTTTAAACCAGGTTTTACAGTATCTTTTAAATAGATTACCCCAAGAACTTTATTGTCCACTGCAAGTACTAATGGAGTTCCTCCAAGTCTTGATACTCTATCTACAATCTCATCTAAGTCTTTTGGCACAGTTCCATTTTGTTCCTCTACAAATTTCTTAATAGATGAACCAGAACCTTTTCTAACTTTTCTACCATCAGTTAAATTAATTCCACTTGTTTTTGTTTGAGCAGAAAACTCTAAAAATTCAGCTTTTTCATAATCTTTCTCATCTAAAATACATTCAAATTTTTTTCCTAACTCTACAATTGAACGTCCCTCTGGAGTTAAATCTTTTAATGAAGAGATAACAGAGTATTCAATAATATCTTTTTTGCTTACTCCCTCAACAGGAATAAATTCACTTGCAAGTCTATTCCCAAATGTAATAGTTCCTGTTTTGTCTAAAATAATTGTATTTATATCTCCACAAGTTTCAACAGCTTTACCTGACATAGCAATAACATTAAATTTATTAACTCTATCCATACCAGCTATACCTATTGCTGAAAGTAATCCACCAATTGTAGTAGGAATTAAACATACAAGTAAAGCTATAAGAGTTGATAATGGAAGTTGTACTCCTACATAAAGTCCCATAGGGAATAAAGTAACAATAACAACTAAGAATATCAATGTAAGTCCAACAAGTACTGTATTAAGAGCTATCTCATTAGGAGTTTTCTTTCTTTCAGCACCTTCTACTAAGTTAATCATCTTATCTAAGAATGACTCTCCAGCAGATACAGAAATTTTAACTTTAATTTTATCACTTACTACACGAGTACCACCTGTTACTGAAGAAAAATCTCCTCCTGCTTCTTTAACAACAGGAGCAGACTCCCCTGTGATTGCTGACTCATCAACAGAAGCAATCCCCTCAATTACCACACCATCGCTAGGAATTAATTCTCCAGTATTAACTATAACTATATCTCCCTTTTTAAGAGAACCAGCGTCTACTTGTGTGGTAGTTCCATCAGCTTTTAAAAGATTAGCTACTGTATTTTTTCTAGTCTTTTTTAAACTATCAGCTTGAGCCTTTCCTCTTCCTTCAGCTATTGCCTCAGCAAAGTTAGCAAATAATACTGTAACAAATAAAATAAAACAAATAATAGCATTAAACACTCTTAAATTCGTTTCAGCCTCGCTAAAAATAGCTGGATGAATAGTTAATAAAAGTGTTAAAAAGAATCCTATTTCAACTACAAAGATAACTGGATTTTTAATAAGTATCTTTGGATTTAATTTTTTAAAAGAATCTATAAATGCTTGATGTAAAATGGCACTATCTATACCTTTTGCTTTATGTTTACTCATAATTGAATTACCTCCAAATGCTCAAATGTTCTGCAATAGGTCCTAGTGCTAAAGCAGGTAGGAATGTAAGAGCACCTATTATTAATATTATAAAGAATAAGATAAATGAAAATGTTAAGTTATCAGTTCTAAATGTAGTTTCTGTAACAGGTACAGATTTTTTCTTGTATAATGAATATCCAACTACAATCATTAATACCATACTGATATATCTTCCTAAAAACATTACTATACCTGTTGTGATATTCCAGAATGTAGTAGAATCTCCTAATCCTTCAAATCCAGAACCATTGTTAGCAGCACTTGAAGTATATTCATATAATACTTGTGATATTCCATGGAATCCAGGATTTGATAGTCCTCCATATCCTAACTCAGTAACTAATGAGATAGCACTTGGTACAAGTATAATAATTGGGTGTACTAGAATTAAAAAAGTAATAATTTGCATCTCTCTTGCTTCTAATTTTTTTCCAAAGAACTCTGGAGTTCTTCCAACCATTAACCCACATAAGAATACTCCTAAAATCATATACATGATTACATTCATAAATCCTACTCCCTTACCTCCAAAGATGCAGTTAAGCATCATATTCCATAATGGCATCATTCCAGCTATTGGAGTAAGCGAGTCATGCATATTATTTACACTTCCTGTTGTAAACGAAGTAGTTATATCAGTGAAAAGTGCAGAAGCTATTAGTCCAAATCTTACCTCTTTCCCTTCCATATTCATTCCTGTAATTCCAAACTCTTTAAATATAGGAGCACCTTGCTGTTCAAAGTAATATATCATAAAGAAAGAGATTAAGAATAATACAAATATTGATAAGAATACATACCAACCTTGTTTTTTATTCTTAGCAACTATACCAAAAGCAACAGTTGTAGCTCCAGGGAAAATCATCATAGACATCATCTCTATATAGTTAGACCATAATGAAATATTTTCAAAGGGGTGTGTAGAGTTTGATGAAAAAAGACCTCCTCCATTAGTTCCTAAGTGTTTGATTGCTTCCCAAGCTGCTGCTGGTCCTAAGGGTATAACTTGATATTTGTCTTCAACAGTTTTTACTATTATTTGTGTATCAAATGTTTGAGGTAAACCACAAAGTACAAGTCCTACACCCACTATGATAGAAGCTGGAAGTAATAATCTAGTTACAGATTTTACTATATCCTCATAGAAATTACCAAGTCTAATTCCCATAACTCCTCTAATAATTGCCATACATATAGCCATACCACTTGCTGCTGAAGTAAACATTAAGTTTATAAGAGCAAGTCTTGAAGCTATTCCATTTAACCACTCACCAGAGTAGTGTTGTAGATTTGTATTAGTAATAAAACTTATTGCTGTGTTGAAAGCAAGTGAAGGTGAATTCCCTTGCATAGTTAAAATTCCATAGGTTAAACAGTACATTACTAAGTTAACTACTAAGAATGATAGAATATAATTTTTTAAACTCATATTTTCACAAGTACATTTTATTGGTTTGAAAATAGGAGCTTCAATTACCGAGAAAATTTTTTCTCCTATAGTTTTCTCATACATAATTATTTTTGCAAGATGTTTACCAACTGGTATTATCAATAAGATAAATGCCAATAGATAAAGAAATAAATTAAATAAAGTCATAATAAATATTCCTCCTTAAAATTTATCTGGATTAAAAAGTACATAAAATAAATAGATAAATAATAAAAATACAATAGTTCCCAAAATATACATAATTCCTCCCTCAACAAATATCTGTCTCAATATAAATTTATTTTTAAATTTGCTACTAACAGAAAACAACAAATTTAATAATTAAAACTGATAGCAATATAGAAAAAGTTAAAATTTTCATGATAATTTCCTCCTTTGAACTAACTAGTATTAACAGAAAATATTAATTTTAAGAGCAGTAATAAAAATTGCTAAAATAAAACATATTAAAATTTTCATTAATCTCATCTCCTAAATGTTTATTTTTAAGTATTTTTTATATAAAAATACTATTTTTTAGAAAAAAAGGTAAAATAAAAACTGCTTTTCAATACTTTTATATAAAGTATCTAAAACAGTTTATTACTTAGGTATAAATTTTCAGAATAAATCCCCTTCATAAATTAACTCAGATAAATAAATATCAGAATAAACTTAAATTATAATTAATTAGTTTGATAAAATATATCTTAATTAGCTAGAGGTTTGTTTTATGATTTTGAATCCTATCACTTTTTTATATGAATGTCAAGAAAAAATAATTTTTTAAAATATTTTTAAAATAAAATTTATTTATCGTTAAAAAAATCTTGACTTTTTATTCGTTAGTAGTATAATCAGAATTGTAAAAAGAATATTACCATTTGCTTAATCTATTTTTAGGATAAAAATAGAGCGGGGGACCCAACCTTCTTGGGGCGTATTTCTCAATTGAGAATAGGATACTTTTCAATCCGAGCCCGACAGCTAACCTCGTCAGCGTTGAAAAGAGCCATGCATTGTGTATTAACACCATGACTTTTTGTTGTGGTGTTATTTTTTTTACAAGCTAGAGGGAATATTATAACTTAAAACTGTTTTAGAGGGAAGTAAATATGTATATTAAAAGTGTCAAATCTAGGATTTTTTTGATATTTATTGTCTTTTTATTTACTATAAGTATCAATAGTATTTGGTCTGTTATCAATTTTAGAAGACTTAATAATTCGATTGAAAGAATATTAGATTCTAATTATAAAAGTATTGTAGCAGCTCAAAAAATGATTGCATCTATTGAAAGACAAGATAGTTTACAGCTTTCATATTTATTTACTAAAGAAAGAGGGTATATAAAAAATTTTACAATTAATAAAAAAGAATTTTTAGTTGCTTTAAAAGATGCCCAAAATAATATAACTGAACAAGGAGAAAGTAAAATAGTAAATCAAATAGCTAAAGAATATGGGGATTATGTTGAAGAATTTAATAATTTTTTATTTTTAAAGGAAAAACAATCTGAATATTATTTTAAGAAAATTTTTCCAAAATTTGAAAATATAAAAAAATTATCTAAAGATTTAGTAAGTGTTAATCAAAATGCTATGTTAATTAAAAGAGATAAAGCTAGTATTACAGCTCAAAAAGCAGTAATATTTACATTTATAGCATCAATTTCTATAATAATTCTAGGTGTTTTTATAATAAGCTATCTTATTGCTAAAATATTAAAACAATTTGATATTTTTGTAGAAAAAATAGAAGGAGTATCTAGTGAAGATTACTCACAAAGAATCCCTGAAAATTTAGATAAAGAATTTAGTAAAATGGGATTAGCATTCAACCAAATGGCACAAAAGTTGGAAAAATATAAAACTATCAATATAAAAAGACTAATGACTGAAAAAAGAAAAGCTGAAGCTATTGTAGAAAGTATAAGTGATGGAATTATAGTAACTGATATGGAAAATAATATAATTTTAGTAAATAGAGCTGCAGAAGAACTTTTAAATATTGAAGAAAAAGAGCTTTTAAAACAACCTTTCTTACATGCTATAAATAATAAAAAAATTTATGATAGTGTACAGGAAATTCTTAATAATGATGAGATAAAATCTACAATGAAACAATTAGAAATATCTCTAAATAAAGGAGAATTAATTACATATTGTAAGGTATTTATTAATTCTATAATAAGTAAGAATGGAGAAAGACTAGGAATAGTAATTCTTCTTCAAGATATTACAAAAGCTAAAGAATTAGACCAAATGAAAGATAATTTTGTTTCTACTGTTTCTCATGAATTTAGAACTCCACTTACTTCAATAGGTATGGCTGTAGAGCTTTTATCTGATAAAAGTATTGGAGAATTAAATGATATACAAAAAGAACTTGTTACTGCAATTAAATTGGATAACGATAGATTAAAATTACTTATAAAAGATTTATTGGATTTATCAAGACTAGAGTCTAGAAAAACTCCTATGAATTTCCAAGAGTGTGATATTAAAAAAATTATAGATTTTGCTATAAAACCTTTAAGAAATCTTTGTGAAAATAAAAATGTCACTTTAGAATTAGGAAATATAGATAATTCTACACCAGTAATAGCAGATTTTAATAAGATTAGTGTAGTTTTAACTAATTTTATAGGGAATGCTATAAAATATGGAAAGGAAGGAGAACCTAATCATATATTAGTAGAAGCATTTAAAAAAGATGAGAATTTAGTAGTTGCTGTAAAAGATGAAGGAAGAGGTATTCCTCAAGACCAACTTGAAAAAATATTTAATAAATATATTCAAGTTAAAGTATCTAACGACGGTAAAATAGAAGGAACAGGACTTGGACTTTCTATAAGTAAAGAAATTATAAAAAATCATAACGGAGAAATTTGGGTAGATAGTAAATTAGGAAAAGGAAGTACTTTTTATTTTTCTCTTAAATGTAAAAAAAATTAATTTTTTAAATTTTAATATATAACTAATATAAAAAATTATAGAGGTGAAAAAAATGGAAAAGAAAAAAATATTAATAATAGATGATGAAAGAAATATAAGAATGACTCTTACTTATTGTCTTGAATCTGAAGGATATCAGGTAGATACAGCTATTAATGGAGAAGAAGGACTAGATATTCTTTTAAATCAAAAAAAAATATATGATTTAATTCTTTTAGACATTAAAATGCCTGGAAAAACAGGAATGGAAGTTTTAAAAGAATTGAGAGAAAATGAAAATAAAAGTAATGTAATAATGATGACAGCTTATGGAACTATAAAAGAAGCTGTTACTGCTATTAAATTAAATGCTATTGATTTTATTAGTAAACCTTTTACTCCAGACCAAATAAAAGCTTTAGTAGCTAAAGTTTTTTCAAGAGAAAATTTACAAGAGGATAAACTTAATACTTTTGAAGAATACATTGAGTTTGCTAAGCTTAATATTATAGAGAAAAAATTTGATAAAGCCATTGAAGCACTTAGAATAGCAATTAGTAAAGAACCTGGACTTCCAGATACCCATAACCTTTTAGGAGTAATTGAAGAATATAAAGGAAATGTTGATGAAGCACAAAAATATTATAGAGCAGCTTTAGCTTTAGACCCATCATATGAACCAGCTAATAGTAATCTTGATAGAATTACAGAATTAGAATCAATAATAAACGATATTAAATTGGGGTAGAAGAATATGAGTAAAATAGAAAATGATTATGTAATAATAATAGGGTGTGGTCGTTTTGGTTCTAATGTAGCTGAATATCTTTCAAGTAAAAGAAAAAGTGTAGTGATAATAGATAAAAATGAAGATAATTTTAATCTTCTCACTGAAAACTTTAGCGGTTTTACAATAGAAGCTGATGGAATGGATGAAGATACCTTAAAAAGTGCTAACATAGAAAAGGCTGCTATATTATTAGCTGCTACTAATAATGATAATACAAATATTATGATAGCTCAGATAGCTAAGAAAATATATAAAGTTCCAACAGTTATAGCTAGAGTATTTGACCCAACAAAACATAAGATTTATGAAAAATATGGAATAGAAACAATAAGTCCAACTCTTTTATCTGTAGAAAAATTTAAAAATTTAATATAAAAGATTTATAATAAGGAGTTTTGATATGAATATAATAATAGTTGGAGAAGGAAAGGAAGTACATTTTTTAATAAAATCTTTTATATCTAAAGGACATCATGTTACTTTAATTATAAATAATAAAGAAATTTGTAGAAAATTTTCTAAAGAACACGAAGAGATAGAAGTAGTTTACGGAGATGCTACTAAACCAACTATCTTAGAAGATGCTGGAGCAATATATGCAAATATAGTAATAGCTTTAACTCAACATGACCCTGATAATTTAATAATATGTCAAATGGCAAAAGAATTATATGGAGTAGCTAGAACTTTTGCTATAGTAAATGACCCTAAAAATGTAGAAATATTTAAAAAACTTGGACTTGATACAATTATAAGTACAGTTAATATAATCTCTTCTATGATAGAACAAAAGATCTCAATTGAAGAGATTACTAATCTTATTTCATTAGATGAAGGTAAATTATCTATATTTGAAATAAAAATTACAGAAACTTCTCCTGTAATTGGAAAAATGTTAAGTGAAATAAAAATTCCAAATAGTGCTATTATAGGTTGTATAATTAGAAAAGAAGAAGCTGTTATTCCTAGAGGAGATACTAAAATTTATTATGATGATAAATTAATTATTCTCTCATTACCTACTGAACAAAGAAAACTTTTTAGTATATTATCAGGTGATAAATAATGAAAGGAGTAGAGATTTTAAAGAGTAGATATAAATTGATATTAGGATATACAGGGGTAATACTTTTAGGAGTAAGCATAGCAATGCTTACTCCATTACTTACTATTCCTTTTTTTTCATATAAAAAGTTAGAGATTTTCGCCTTTATAGCTACTGCTTTTTTTACTGCTGTAATAGGATTTAATCTAAAAAGATTTGTTGCTAAAGAAACAAATGTTACTATGTCTATTCAAGAAGGAGGAATAGTAGTATTATTATCATGGATTACTACTTTAATTTTATCATCTCTTCCTTTTGTAATATCAGGACAACTTAATTTTGTACAAGCTATGTTTGAAGTGGTAAGTGGATATACTACAACAGGGCTATCAGTTGTGGATGTAAGAGAGACTACCCATATGGTTTTACTTTGGAGAAGTGTTATGCAGTTTCTTGGTGGAGTTGGTCTTGTGGTAATTATGCTCTCTGCTATCATTGGTCCACATGGGGTAGGGCTTTATAATGCAGAGGCTCGTTCAGATAAATTAGTACCAAATATAAGAAAAACTACTAAGATGATAATGATAATCTATGTAAGCTATATTATAGGTGGAATTATTTTATATGTTTTAGCTGGAATGCCTATATTTGATGCTATCAATCATTCTATTGCTGCTGTATCTACAGGAGGATTTTCAACTAAATATGAAAGTATTGGATATTACAATAGTACAACAATAGAGCTTATTACAATTATACTTATGGTGTTAGGAACTATTAACTTTGCTGCTCATGCTATACTTTGGAAAGGAAAAGTTAAAGAGTTTTTAAGAATAGGAGAGTTTAAAACTATGTTATTTATGTTTTCTTTATCTATTCCATTAACATTATTTTTTACTACTAAAGATATGTTTGAAAGTTTATCTAAAAGTATTAGAGTAGCTGTATTTGAAATTATCTCTGCTGTATCTACTACAGGATTTTCTACTGTCGGTTATACCGATTGGAATGATTTTGGAATATTTATATTAGTTTTAATGATGATAATAGGAGGAGGAACTGGTTCTACTGCTGGAGGTATTAAGCAATATAGAGTCTATATTTTATTTAAATCTTTATGGTGGAATATAAAAAGTTATGTGTTTCCTAGAAATGTTGTAAAAGAGTATTCAGTAAATAGAGCTGATGGAAAGTTTTATATTTCTGATAAACATATTATAGAAGTTTGTTCTATAACTACTATATATATGATTATGTTTATTATCTCTGTAATTATTCTTATGGCTCATGGCTATGGTATGAGAGAGAGTATATTTGAAATAGCTTCTTGTTTGAGTACAGTAGGGTTATCAATAGGAATTACGTCTCCAAATGCCCCTAATCTAGTTCTTATTATAGAAACTATAATGATGTTTTTAGGTAGACTTGAATTTATAGTAGTTTTTTATTCTATTTTAAGAATAATTAGAGATTTTAAATTTATTAAATCACAAAATTTAGAAAATTAATAAAAAATTATAACTCAAGAATAGCTTTTATTATATTGTTATTCTTGAGTTTTTATATATTGATTAATAAATTAAAAAATAAAAAAGGAGAAAGAGATATGTCAGAAGAAAAAAAGAGACTTACTCCAGAAGAGGCATTAAAAATCTATAACAAAGAAAAAAGAGGGAAATTAAAAATATATCTAGGATATTCTCCAGGAGTAGGTAAAACTTATACTATGCTTAGAGAAGCTAATATCAGAGTAAAAAGAGGAGAAGATATATGTATAGGTTATATTGAACCTCATGATAGAAAAGCTACTACTGAACAAATAGGTATTTTAGAACAAATTCCTACAAAAGACATTGAATATGCAGGAAAAATATATAGAGAGGTAAATGTAAAAAAAATAATTGAAAGACATCCAGATATTGTTTTAATAGATGAACTTGCCCATACTAATATGAAAGGAAGTAAGAATGAAAAAAGATATCAAGATGTTTTAGAAATTTTAGATGCAGGAATTAATGTACATACTACAGTAAATATTCAACATCTTGAAAGTTTGAATGATGTGGTACAAACTATTACAGGTATTGTAGTAAAAGAAACTATTCCTGATACAGTATTAACACAAGCTGATGAAGTAGAAGTTATAGATATATCTTTTGAAAGTTTAAAAGAAAGATTAGAGAGAGGAGAGATTTATAATCTAAATACTGTTTCACAAGCTTTAAAAAACTTCTTTAGAAAAGGAAATTTAAGTGCTTTAAGAGAAATTGCTCTTCGTCAAATAGCTCAAGAAGTAGATAATAATCTTAACGAATATATGAATAATAAAAATATCAAAACAAACTGGCACACAACAGAGAGAGTTTTAGTATCAATCTCATCAAGTCCTAAAGCTAGTAAAGTAATTAGATATGGAGCAAGAATTGCTCAAAGATATAGATGTGAATTTTATGTAATATGTGTAGAAGAAAAAAGTCTTTTATCAAAAGGTTATTCTTTAGAAGATTGGAAAATTATTGAAAAGCATGAGGAACTAGCTAGAAATTTAGGTGCAGAGACAATAAGATTGCAAGGAAAAAATATAGTAAAAGAAATATTAAAATTCTCAGAAGAGAAAAGAATTACTCAAATAGTTTTAGGACATAGTAAGAGAAATAAATTAACTACATTTTTTAAGGGATCGATTATAAACAAAATTATTGAACATTCAAAAGGAACTGAAATAAGAATTATTCCTTGGGATTTATAATTTATTTTTTCAAATTATTTTAAATTCTATTATAAATTAATAAAATAATTCAAAAATTTATCAATAAGTATATGTTTTGATTATAAATATAGTAATATTTTTTGAATATGGTATAATATAATCATAAAAAATAGAAAGGAGAGTTTATGAAAATAGGAATTTTACAAATAAATATTTGTAAGGATATAAATGAAAATATTATTAAAATTTCAAAAATAATTTCTAATAATAATGCTGATATATTTATTTTACCTGAACTCTCAGATAGGGGATATCTTTATAACAATAGAGAAGAACTTTTTTCTATAGCTACAGAATTAGAAAAAAATATCTTAATAAATAAGTTGAAAAATATAACATTAGAAAATAAAAAATCTGTAATAGTTGGAGTAGCTGAAAAAGATGGAGATAAAATATATAACTCTGCTATTGTAATAGATAAAGGATATTTAATTGGAACATATAGAAAGATTCATTTAACTGATTTTGAAAAGAATTTTTTTGAAACTGGAAAAGAAAATAAAGTTTTTGAAGTTCAAGGAGTAAGTATAGGTCTTCAAGTATGTTTTGATGTATGGTTCCCAGAGATATCAAGAGAACAAATAGACTTAGGAGCTAATTTAATTTTTATTTCGGGTAATTTTGGTGGAGTAACAACATATGAAATTTATAAAATAAGAGCTATTGAGAATTTAACTCCAATTATTCTTTGTAATCGTGTTGGGAAAGAAGTGAATAATAATTTATCGGCTACCTTTTTAGGAAATAGTACTATTTATAATTATGATGGAACTCAATTAATTTTTCCTTTAAAAGAAAAGGAAAGATATTTAGAATTTGATATACAAGAATTTAGAAAAAATTCAAATATAATGTGTAAAGATTTTAATTTTGAGAGAAAAAAAGAGTATTTTTGTAGAAAAGAAAGAAAAAATACTGAAATATCTAAAAAGCAAATATAATCCTATAAGTATATTTATCTATAACACTTTTGATAAAGAAATAAATAATCAAAACAATAATTTTAATTCATTAATTATAGTAAATAAAAAAAGCAGCTTTTTAGGGCTGCTTTTCTATTATACGGCCATTTTGCGGCCAATTTCTTATTTTCACTATCTGGAAGTAGCTATTTTAACTAGTTTCAGCTATTCTAGCTCCTATTCCCACTCTATTGTTGCAGGTGGCTTAGAAGAGATATCGTAAGTTAATCTGTTAATTCCTTTAACTTCATTTAAAATTCTATTAGATACTCTTTCTAAGAAATCAAATGGTAAATGAGACCAAGTAGCAGTCATAAAATCTATTGTATTAGCAGATCTTAAAACAGCTGTATACTCATAAGTTCTCTCGTCTCCCATTACTCCTACTGATTTTACTGGTAATAGCACTACGAAAGCTTGGCTTACTTTATTATATAAATCAGCTTTTCTTAATTCTTCAATAAATATATCATCAGCTTCTCTTAAAATATCAGCTTTTTCTTTGCTAACTTCTCCTAAGATTCTAATTCCAAGTCCAGGTCCTGGGAATGGATGTCTATCAACCATATGATCAGGAATTCCCAACTCTCTTCCAACTTTTCTTACTTCATCTTTGAAAAGTTCTCTTAATGGCTCAAGAAGTTTAAATTTCATATCTTCAGGAAGTCCACCTACATTATGATGTGACTTAATTGTCATAGAAGGTCCTTTTACAGACATAGATTCAATAACATCTGGATAAATAGTTCCTTGAGCTAGGAATTCTACATCAGTAAGTTTTGCTGCTTCTTCATCAAATACTTCAATAAACTCTTTTCCTATTATTTTTCTCTTAGATTCTGGATCAGATACCCCTGCTAATTTAGAAAGGAATCTCTCTTCTGCATCTACACATTTTATATTCATATGGAAGTTTTCTCCATATACTTCCATTACTTTTTTAGCTTCATCTTTTCTTAAAAGTCCAGTATCAACAAAGATACAAGTTAGTTGATCTCCTATAGCTTTATGAATTAAAGTGGCAGCTACTGATGAGTCAACTCCTCCAGAAAGTCCTAATAATACTTTCTTATCTCCTACTGTCTCTCTAATATTTTTTATAGTTTCTTCTATGTAGTTACCCATAGACCAGTTTTGTTCACAACCAGCTACATTAAATACAAAGTTTCTAAGGATTTGAGTTCCATACTCTGAATGAGTAACTTCAGCATGGAATTGGATACAATAAGTATTGATATCCTTGTTGTAAGTAGCCGCTACACATGAATCTGTATGTCCGATTTGAACAAATCCAGGTGCCATTTTTGTTACATGGTCATTATGACTCATCCAAACTTTAGAGTTATTTGGTACATTTTGGAATAATGGACTGTTTACATCATCAATTATTAACTCAGCTTTACCAAACTCTTGTTTATCCGCTCTAGCTACCTCTCCTCCCATTAAGTGAGTAGTGATTTGCATTCCATAGCAAATACCTAATACTGGAATCCCCTGTTGATATAATTCTTTACTTATTGTTGGAGCTCCTTCTAAATATACAGAAGCAGGTCCTCCTGATAAGATAATTCCCTTAGGCTTTCTAGCAAGTATTTTGTCTAAAGGCTCGAAATAAGGAACAACTTCAGCATAAACACCCATTTCTCTGACTCTTCTAGCAATCAATTGATTGTATTGAGAACCAAAGTCTAGTATAATAATACTATTTTCTTTCATTTTAACCTCCATATTTAAAATAAACGGGCTGATACCCTGTTGAAAACTTTAAAATTTTAATTTTTATATTTATAAATTTTATCATAAATTCAAAAATGTGTCAAAAGAAATATTTTTTTAAAAATTTTGCTACACCATTGTTATCATTAGTGTCAGTTACATAGTTTACTTGTCTTTTCAATTCTATATCAGAGTTTCCCATAGCTACACCATATTTTACTGTAGTCAACATCTCTAAATCATTATTGGCATCTCCAAAAGCTACACACTCTTCTGTTGAGATTCCATATGATTTTAATACTTTTTCTAAAACTAATCCTTTATTTACATTTTTATTTAAGACTTCAAATAAAAAAGATTGAGATTTAGCAGTATAAACATCATTTCCTAAAACATCTTTTATCTCATCACAAAACTCATTAAACTCTTTTGAGTTTTCCATATTTTGTATTGTTATTTTAGTCATAGAATAATCATCAAAACTATCAAAAGATTTTTTCACAGGAGTAAGACCTGTATGATTAGCATAGTGTCTAGTTTCATCATTATCTAACTCTTCAACAAACCATTTATTATTTTGGTATAAATTAACATGAAAACCCTTCTCTTTTGCCATCTTTATAATTTTTTTTGAATATTTCTCTTCTAGTGGCAAATTAAAAATAAGTTCATCATTTTTATAATTTACAACCTTTGCTCCATTATAAGCAATTATAGAACTATCTATTCCCAATTCTTGTGCAAAAGGTTTTGCTGAGATATATGTTCTTCCTGTAACAATAAATATTTTTACTCCTTTATTTTCTAAGTATTTCAAGACCTCTTTATTTATATCAGATATTTTTTTATCAGATGTAAGGAGTGTTCCATCTAAATCAAGGGCTATAGCTTTAATTTTCATAGTTTTTCTCCTTTATCCCTAACTTATTTTTACACTACAATTATACCATAATATATAAAAAAGGAAAAGATACTAATCCTTATTTAGCTCTTTTCCTTCTTTACTTTAAATTAACATTCTATTTCCAAGAATTCATTCTTTCAGCTAGCTTTACTTTTTCTTCTTCTAGCTCTCTCATAAATCCTTCTAATATCTCTTTTGTACTCATAGGTTCATTAACCATTGCTGCTACTTGTCCTGCCATAACACTTCCATTTTCAACATCTCCATCTACAACAGCAAGTCTTAATCTACCTGTTCCTAATTTTTCTATCTCTTCTTTAGGAGTTCCTACTTTTTCCATCTCTAATATTTGTTTAGCAAATTTATTTTCAATAACTCTTACAGGATGTCCAGTATAGTTTCCTGTTGAAACAGTTGATCTATCCTTAGCTTTTAAGATTACTTTTTTATAGTTTTCATGTACTGTACATTCATTAGCTACTAAGAATTTTGTCCCTACTTGGATTCCCTCTGCTCCTAGTGAAAGTGCAGCTAAAAATTGTTTTCCACCAGCTATACCACCAGCTGCTATTACTGGAATGTTTACAGCTTCTACTACTTGAGGCACTAATGACATAGTAGTTAGAGTTCCTATGTGTCCTCCTCCTTCCATTCCTTCAGCTATTACTGCATCTGCTCCTATTTTCTCCATTCTTTTAGCAAGTGCTACTGAAGCAACTACTGGAATTACTTTTATTCCTGCTGCTTTTAATCTCTCCATATAAGGCCCTGGATTTCCTGCACCTGTTGTTACTACTGGTACTCCCTCTTCTATACATACCTCTATTTGCTTTTCAACATCAGCCATCATAAGCATTAAGTTTACACCAAATGGATTAGAAGTAATAGATTTTACTTTTCTTATCTCTTCTCTCAAAATATCTACTGGCATACCTCCACCAGCAATTATTCCTAATCCTCCATCTTTAGATACATGCCCTGCTAAATTTCCATTAGCTATCCAAGCCATAGCTCCTTGAAATATTGGGTATTTTATTCCCAGTAGTTTACAGATTTTGTTATTTTCCATAAATCCTCCTAATTACTCTCTTATTCTTTAAATACTTTTTTAAATCTATTGAATATTTCATGTACAGAAAGAATTTCATTAATTTTCCATGCATCCTTTCCTGCAAAGAAAATTCCACCTTCATAATCTCCATTATGACCCCTTACTAATCTTTCATTTACACAAAATTTATATGTACATTTTTTTAAACATTTTACACAATGTGTTGGTTTATCTGGATTATCGTCTAATATTTTTTGAACAAAAGGACTGATGATGGCATTAGCTGGTAATCCAGCAGAACTCATCATCTCCACTATATCTCCCTCTTTGGCATTCACATACATATTTTTAAAGAAATCGTCTACCTCACACTCTTCTGATGCTACAAATCTACTTCCCATTTGTACACCATCTACTCCAAGTGAAAGCATTCTTTCTGCATCTTCTGGAGTAATTACTCCTCCAGCTCCAAATACAGGTATATCTATATTTTTAGTAATCTCTTCCATTATATCCCAAGAATCTAAATTTGTTCCTAAGTGTCCTCCTGCATTTCCACCCTCTACAACTATTGCATCTGCTCCAAGTTTTTGAGAGATTTTTGCAAGCTTTAATGTAGATACAATTGGAATTACTTTTACTCCTGTTCCTTTTACTACTTCAAATATATCTCTTGAAAATCCAGCTCCAAATATAATTATATCTATTCCAGCTTCTATTGAAGCTTTTACTAAATCCATGAAATTAGTAACAGCAAACATTATATTTACTGCTAAAGCTCCACCTTCATTAGTAATCATATCTCTTGCTTTTTTTATTTCTGCTTTTAATTCACCAGTAGATAAAGTTGTTCCTGCTATTACTCCTACTCCACCTTCATTGGCTACAGCTGCAGCTAATTTTGCCATAGAAACTCTAATAGCCATTCCACCTTGAATTATTGGTACTTTTATCTCTAAATCTCCTATTTTTACCATGTTATAATTTACCTCCTAAATGAAATCTAGATAAATTATAACATGTGTAAGCTTATTAGTAAAGAGTTAAATTACACATGTTTTTTAAATTCTTTTTACTCTCTTATTTTTTCTATTTTTTAAAAACTCTTCAAGATTCTCTATTGAATAATTTATAATTTTTTCAACAGGATAATCTACCTCAGAAATTAATTTTTCAGCTTCTTGGAATTCTCCTATATCATAAGAAATATGTGAATCTGTTCCTAAAGCTACTAAGGCATTATGTTTTTTACAAAACTCTAATATTTTTTTACAATTTTCCCTTGAACCTTTTCTAGAACCTTTTAATGATGAATTATTTATCTCAATAGCTACTCCAGCTTTTACTGCTTCCATTACTACTAATTCATATTCCAATGGAAATTGTGGATTCCCTAAATGTACCATAATATCTACTTTTTGACTTCTAATCATATTGATTACAGCCTCTGTATTTTTTAAGCTATATCCTGGCTCTCCATAGGCTTCAATAGTATGAAGTCCACATAAAATTATATCCATAATATCATATATTCTTTGATTTATATCAAAATTTCCATTTTCATCTATTATATTTGTTTCTACGCCCTTTAAAACTCTTAAGTCTCCTACATACTCAGGAATAACTCTCATGTTTACCAAACTCCACCAATGAGGAGAATCTTGTAATGCTGGTCCATGATTTGTTATAGCTATTACTTTCATATTTTTTTCAGTAGCACTTCTTATATTTTCTTCCAAAGTACTATATGCATGAGGATTAACACTAGTATGTATATGTAAATCAATAGGGTATCTCATCTTTCCCTCCCTTCTCAACTTTTAGTTTTTTAAAATACTATTTTTCTAACAATCTATATTATATCATAACTCTTAAAATAGTTCAAAATAATTACAGTTGTTTTTATTTATTTTTTATATACTTCAATATAATTAAAAAATATAGGAGGCTGTTACAAAATTTAAATTGTACCATCCCCCATATTTTTAAATAAATAAAGCTATTAAAACTAAAATTCCTAAGATTATTCTATATACTCCAAAAAATACAAAATCTTTTTTCTTTATATAACTCATAAACCATTTTATAACTAAGTATGCTACTAAAAAAGAAACTATTGTTCCTACTCCTATAAGTCGCCATTCCTGTGTTGAATAATTCATACCATTTTTTATAAGTTTTAAAAGTGTAGCTCCAAACATTGTAGGTATAGCCAAGAAAAAAGAAAACTCTGTAGCTACTCCTCTAGAAAGTCCTAAAAGTAAACTTCCTATTATTGTAGAGCCTGATCTAGATGTTCCTGGTATCATTGCTAAACATTGAAAAAATCCTATTATAAAAGCTAATTTATAACTTAATTTTCCTAATGTATCTATTTTTCCAGCAGTTTTGTAATATTTTTCTATTAATATAAGAATTATTCCATAAAAGATCAATGTTGTTGCTACTACAAAAACATTATCCATAAAATATGCTGATATATAGTCATCTAATAATAATCCTATAATTGCAGCAGGCAAAACACCTATTATAACTTTTGTCCACAATCTAATTCTTGAAATAAACTGATTTTTTTCCTTTACAAAAGGAGTTAAATCCTTCCAAAAATATATAACAACTGCTAAAATAGCTCCAAGTTGAACAATTATTAGGAAACTTTCCATAAAATTTTTAGAGAGATTTCCATTTCCTATAAACTTCTCTACTAAAATCATATGACCAGTACTACTTACAGGAAGAAACTCCGTCATTCCCTCTACAATTCCAAGTATTACAACTATTAAAAAAGGATTCATCTACCTACCACCTTATAAGTACGAGTCTTCTTTAGCTAAATAGTTTTGAACATAATCTTTTACTCCCTCTTCTAATGAAGTAAACTTCTTAGTGTATCCAGTTCTCTTTAATTTTTCCATTGAAGCTTGTGTAAAATATTGATATCTTCCTCTTAAATCTTCAGGCATAGGAATAAATTCCACTACATCTTCCACTTTTAATTCTGGATTATTAGAAGCAGCTCTCATAGTTGCCATAGATAAATCTAAGAAACTTCTCGCTTCTCCTGTTCCTATATTATATACTCCAGATTCTACTTTTTCAGTTAATAAGAAATACATTACATCTACTACATCTTTTAAATAGACAAAATCTCTAAGTTGTTCTCCATCTTTAAATCCCTCTTTATGAGATTTAAAAAGTTTTACTCCACCATTATCTCTATACTGATTAAATGTGTGGAATACCATAGAAGCCATTCTTCCTTTATGGTACTCTTGCGGTCCATATACGTTGAAGAACTTAAGTCCACACCATTGTTTTGGAGCTATACTTTGTTTAAAAGCCCAGTCATCAAATATTTTTTTAGAGTATCCATATTTATTTAATGGTTGTAATTTTTTTAGTTCCTCTGGAGTTACATCATCATTATATCCTAGCTCTCCAGCTCCATAAGTAGCTGCTGATGAAGCATATACATATGGTATTTGTCTAGCAGCACAAAAATCCCATAACTTTTTACTATATCCATAGTTATTCTCCATTAAGAAATCTCCATCTCTTTCGGTAGTGGCGGAACAAGCTCCCATATGAACTACTCCAGTTATTTTTCCAGCATTTGCTGGATTAGCTAGCCAATTAAATAACTCATCTCTATCTACCCAATCAGCATAATCTCTCTTTCTAAGATTTAACCATTTTTCCTCTGTTCTTAGTTTATCTACAACAATAATGTCATTTCTTCCCATCTCATTAAGTTTCCATACCATTGCACTTCCTATCATTCCAGCTGCACCAGTTACTATTATCATAATTATCCTCCTCTATCTTTTTAAATATTTTTTAATTTTTTCAAACTGAGAGTACTCCAATCCTGCATCTCCTAAATCTACTCCCTCTCTATTTTCACCATGAAAATCAGAACCACCAGTTATTAGTAAACCATATTTTTTAGCAAGTCTTTTATATTTTTGCTTTTCTAATTTTGTAAATGAACTATACTGAGTTTCAAGGGCATCTAATCCACACTCTTTCAATCTTACAATGAGATTATTCAATACTTCATCATTTAAAGTAATTAATTTAGGATGTGCTAGGGATACAAAACCACCATTTTCTTTTATCATTCTTACAGCTCTTTCTGGTGGAAAATTCTCTTTAGGAACATAAGTTAGACCACCATTTCCTAAATATTTGCTAAAGGCTTCATTTTTACTGCTAACTATACCTTTTTCTAAAAGATAATTAGCAAAGTGTAATCGACTTATAATTTTACCAGGAGCAAAAGTTTTAAGTTCCTCTATATCTATTATTATACCAATTTTTTCAAATTTTTCTATAATTTTTCTATTTCTTTTATCTCTAGCCTTTTCCAATTCATCTAACTCTGACAAAAAATTTTTATCATCTAAGTTTAAAAAATATCCCAATATATGTATCTCTAAATTATCTTCATTACAAGATATCTCTATACCTTTTATAAACTCCATTCCATATTTATCAGCTATCTCTTTTCCTTTCTCCACTCCAGATACAGTATCATGGTCTGTTATTGCTAAAGCTATTACATTATTTTTTATTGCTCTAACTATAATCTCCTCTGGAGTATAAGTTCCATCTGACTCTATAGTATGAATATGCATATCTACTTCCATAAAATTCTCCTTTAAATAGTAAAAGGAGAGAAAAAATTCCTCCTCTCCCCCTTAACTTTTTTATCTTAATTAATCATCCCATTTATCTAAAGTAGAAAAATATTCTGGATATGCTATATATAATGCTTTAGCATTTACATTATTTTGCTCTAATGAAGTTGTATTTTCCTTAGCATCTATATTTGTAATTTTTATAACTCTATCTGATATCTCTCTATTGTACCAAGCTCTTTCATCATAGAACTCATTTCTCTTTATAAATTTATTTAAAATCTTTCTTAATTTTTTAGTATCTTTTTCTGATAAGTCATTTTGTTGAGAAAAAGCTACTATTTGCTCCCACTCTTCTTGAGTTGCTACTACATTTTTTATATGGTTAGATGGATTTTCCATTTTTACAAATGATTCTCTTACCATTCTATCAACAAGTCCTTTAGGATTTTTTAGATTTTCATCAGCTAAATAAAACTTTCTCGGTAATTTTTTATTGTATTTATTTACTAAGTCTAAGAAATCACTATACTCTTCATCTGTAATAGTTGTTGCATCTTTTTTCTCTAATGAAGTTAAGAAATTGAAGTCTTTTTCACTCATCTTTCCAGTTTTTCTTAAATAGATAATTGGATTTTCATTTCCATACCAATCCTCTATCAAAGATTCTCCCTCTACAACTTGTATTATTGTTTTGTCCCACTCTTTTGCTGACTCCTTAGTAATAGAGTATTTTTTTTCTAATGAAGCTCCTTTCTCCAACGAACTACATGAAGCAAGTAAAGCCACTACAAAAAGTCCTGCTACTATTTTTTTCATTATTAGCCTCCTTATACTCTTCCACAACAATTTTTATATTTTTTTCCACTTCCACAAGGACAAGGAGAATCTGGTGTTAATTCTCCTTCTTCTACTTCCACACCATTTTCATCTTCAGAAGTATACTCTACACTCTCATTTTCATCTTTCATATTTACCTCTTCCTCTTCATGATTTTTTATTATTACTTTAAATAAGAAAGAAGTAGCTTGCTCTTTTATAGTTTCTACCATTTGCTCATAAAGTTCTCCTGATACTAACTTATATTCTACAACTGGATTTTTTTGACCATAAGCTCTTAAGTAAATTCCCTCTTTTAATCCATCTAAAGCTTTTAAGTGTTCTCTCCATCTAGCATCAATTACTTCAAATAAAATGTATTTTTCAAGTCTTCTCATTAAATCTCTTCCAACTTTAGACTCTTTTTCATCATATTGAGCACAGATAGCATCAAAGATTTTTTTGCTATAATCTTCTATACTCATAGATTTATACTCTGTCATATCTTCTATAATATAACCATAGTTATCTCTTAAGTATTCAGCAAGACCTGACATATCCCAATCTTCTTTGTATTCTCCCACAAATCTCTTTGCTACCTGAGAGTAGATAACTTCATGTAACATCTTAATAATACTATCTTTTAAATCTTCCTTAGCCATTGCTTCATTTCTACTATCATAGATAGCAGTTCTTTGTTTATTCATTACATCATCATACTCTAATAGATTTTTTCTGATTCCAAAGTTTCTTGACTCTATCTTAGTTTGAGCATTTGCAATAGCTTTATTTATCATTGGATGAGTTATAGGTTCTCCCTCTGGAAGTCCTAATTTTTCCATTACAGTTTTTACTCTATCAGAACCAAATAGTCTCATTAAATCATCTTCTAAAGATAGGTAGAATTCTGATTCTCCTGGGTCTCCTTGTCTTCCTGCTCTTCCTCTTAATTGATTATCTATTCTTCTTGATTCATGTCTTTCAGTACCAAGTATAAAAAGTCCACCTATTGATTTTACCTTTTCTCCCTCTTCCTTACATTGAACCTCATGTTTTTTCAATACTTCATCATAATTTTCAGCTTCTCTACTTCCTACCTCTGCCACAGCTAAGAACTCTGGATTTCCTCCTAACATAATATCCGTTCCTCTACCTGCCATGTTTGTAGCAATAGTTACAGCTCCAAATCTTCCAGCTTGAGCAACTATCTCAGCTTCTTTTGCATGGTATTTAGCATTTAATACATTATGTTTTATTCCCCTAGCTTTTAATAGCTCAGATAATTCCTCCGAACTTTTAATAGAAATAGTACCTACAAGCACAGGTTGACCTTTAGCATGTAACTCTTCTATTCTTTTTATAATAGCCTCTATCTTCTCTTTACGTGTCTTATAAACTAAGTCAGCATGGTCTATTCTTTGTACTGGTTTATTTGTTGGTATAACTACTATTTGCAATCCATAAGTATGTACAAATTCTGCTGCTTCTGTTTCAGCTGTACCAGTCATACCAGAAAGTTTATTATACATTCTAAAATAGTTTTGTAATGTTATAGTTGCAAGAGTTTGATTTTCTCCAGCTATGTGTACTCCCTCTTTAGCTTCTATCGCTTGGTGAAGTCCATCTGAATATCTTCTTCCTTCCATAGCTCTTCCAGTAAATTCATCTATGATTATTACTTGTCCCTCTCTTACAAGATAATCTCTATCTCTTTTAAATAACTCTTTAGCTTTTAAAGCTTGATTTAAATAGTGAGTTAACTCTACATTTTCTGGAGAATATAGATTTTCTAATTTTAAGAATTTTTCTACTTTAGCTATACCTTTTTCAGTTAAAACTATATTTTTTGCTTTTTCATCTACTTCATAATCTCCAAACTTTTCAGCTGGTAACTCTTTTTTTAATTTTACATCTTTTATTCCCTCTGTTTCATAACTTCTATTTAACATAGAAACTACTTGATAGAAGATTTGATACCATTTAGTAGAGTCTTCTGCTGCTCCAGAAATAATAAGTGGTGTTCTTGCTTCATCTATAAGAATAGAATCAACCTCGTCAACTATACAGTAGTTAAGTGGTCTTTGTACTTTTTCTTCTAAGCTTCCTACCATATTATCTCTTAAATAGTCAAATCCAAATTCAGAGTTAGTACCATATGTGATATCACAATTATAAGCAGCCTTTCTCTCCTCTCCGGAGATACTATTTAAAATAACTCCAGAAGTAAGTCCCAAGAAAGAGTATAATCTACCCATCATCTCTCTATCTCTAGCAGCAAGATAGTCATTTACTGTGATAACATGAACTCCCCTTCCTGCTAAAGCATTTAGGTACACTGGACAAGTAGCAACCAAAGTTTTTCCCTCTCCAGTTTTCATCTCTGTTATTTTTCCTTCATGAAGTACAATTCCTCCAATAAGTTGTACATCATAATGTCTCATACCAAGTACTCTTTTTGATGCCTCTCTTACAGTAGCAAATGCCTCTACCATAATATCATCTAAAGTTTCTCCTTGAGCTAATCTCTTCTTAAAAATTGCTGTTTTTTCTCTTAATTGTTCATCTGTTAATTTTTCGAAATCTGGCTCTAAAGAATTGATAGCAGCAACTATTTTTCTAATTCTTTTTACTTCTCTATCATTTTTAGTTCCAAAAATCTTTTTAAAAATATTTCCTATCATTGATGTTCCTCTCTTTAATTTTTTTAAATACACTTCTTCAGACTATATGCTACCATAAAATGAGTTATTAGTCAAATAAAGGTATATTTTTTAACTCTTTTTTCCACAGATTTTCATAAACTCCTCTTCTGTTATTATCTTTACAGTTCCTAACTCTTGAGCTTTCTTTAGCTTACTTCCTGCCTTTTCTCCCACTATTAAATAATCTAAATTTTTGCTTACAGCAGAAAGATTTTTCCCACCAAGTTTTTCTATCTCTTCTTTTATTTCATTTCTTGTGAAATTTTGTAATGTTCCTGTAAATAAAAATGTTTTTCCTGTGAATACTTTCTCTTCAGCTGGTAACTCCTCTTTTCTCTCTTGAATGAAAGTAAGTCCATGTGCTTTTAACCCCTCTATAAGCTTTTTCTTCTCTTCATCTCTAAAGAAATCAAAGATAGCTTGTGCCATCTTATCTCCTATTCCTTCTATCTCCATTAGTTCCTCTACACTCATACTCATAAGTTTATCAATATTCCCACTTGAATCAGCTAAAAGTTTTGCTGAAGTTTTACCTACAAAAGGTATTCCTAAAGCACATAAAACTTTTGAATACTCTCTTGTTTTACTATTTTCAATAGCTGTAAGAAGATTATCCACACTTTTTTTACCCATTTTTTCTAGTTTTTCTAATTCTTCTCTATGATTTTTTAACTCATATATATCTACAATATTTTTTATAAATCCAAGTCTTAACATATTTTCTACTATTTTACTACCAAAACCAGCTATATTCATAGCATCACGAGATACAAAATAGATCAATTCTCCCTCTATTTTTCCTGGACAACTTATATTTGGACACCTGATATCTACCTGTCCCTCTTCTCTTTCTACCTTTGTATTACATATTGGACAATGAGTAGGCTCTTTTATTATTATTTCATTTCCATCTCTTAACTCCTTTACAGCCTTTACTACTTGAGGTATTATCTCTGCAGCTTTTTCTATAAATACACTATCACCTATTCTGATATCTTTTCTCTCTATCTCTTGATAGTTATGTAAACTTGCTCTTTTTACTCTACTTCCTGATAACTCTACCTCTTCAAGCTCTGCTACTGGAGTAACTTTACCTGTTCTTCCCACTTGCCAAGTAACTCCTAATATCTTTGTTGTAACTTGTTTAGCTGGGAATTTAAAAGCTATTGCCCATCTAGGGCTTTTAGTAGTATTTCCTAACTTATCCCATAGCTCTATATTGTCCACTTTTATTACCATTCCATCTGTTTCATAATCTAAACTTTCTCTCTTTTCTCCCCAATACTCAATTCTAGATATAAGTTCAGAAGAGTTTTTCAATACCTCACATACTCCTGTTGTCTTTATTCCGAGTTTAGCAAGATATTCTATACTTTCACTATGAGTTTTCACTCCATAGTTTTGAGCATCTACTAAAAAATAAAAATAGGCATCCAATCCTCTTTCCTTTATAATACTTGAATCTAATTGTCTTAAAGTTCCAGCAGCAGCATTTCTTGGATTAGCAAAAACTTCTTCCCCATTTTCCATTCTTTTTTTATTTAACTCTTCAAACTTAGATAGAGGTAATACCACTTCTCCCCTTATCTCTATGCTTACTTTCTCTTTTAAAATTTTAGGGATAGATTCTATCTCCAAAATATTTTCTGTAACATCTTCTCCTACTGTTCCATCTCCTCTTGTTACGGCTCTTACAAGTTTTCCCTCTTCATATTGAATACTTAAGGATAAACCGTCTAATTTTAACTCTAAAGCATAGGCTAAGTTTTTCTCTTCTGGTAAAAGTTTTTTTACTCTCTCTATAAAATCAGATATATCTCCCTCATTATATGAGTTAGATAAACTTAACATAGGTTTTTTATGAGCTACCTTTTGAAACTTTGTTTCTTTAAGACTTGTAGCTCCTACTATTTCTGTAGGAGAGTTTTTCTCTTTATACTCTGGATATTTTTCTTCTAACTCCTTTAACTCAACTAACAACTTATCAAACTCTACATCAGATATTAAACTTTCATTATTTGTATAGTAGTAATCACTATATTTTTTTATATTTTCTCTCAACTCTTTTATATATTTTTCCACAATATTTCTCCTCTCAATTAAACTTTACAATGTAATTATAATATAATTTCTTTAATTTTGTCTAAAGTTTTTTATAAATTTCCTATTCCTAAATTCTAAAAAAAATGGTATGATATGTAAGTAAATATATATTATTTTAAGGAGGACTTATGAAACAAATTCTTGTTTTTGGACACAAAAATCCAGATACTGATTCTATATGTTCAGCTATATCTTTTGCTGAGTTAAAAAATGCTCAAGGAGTAAATGTTATCCCTTGTAGATTAGGAAATGTTAGCAAAGAAACTCAATTTGCTTTAAATCATTTTGGAGCAGAAGCACCTTTATTTATAGAAAATGTAAATGCTGATGAAAATGGAAAAAAAGAGGTTATCTTAGTTGACCATAACGAAAAAGCTCAAACAGCTGATGGAATTGAATCTGCTAAAATATTAGAAGTAGTAGACCACCACAAATTTGCTCTAACTACTGATGAGCCATTAAAAATAACTGCTGATACAGTTGGATGTACTTGTACTCTAATCTATAGATTATTTAAACAAGCTGGAATCACTCCATCTAAAAAAGCTGCTGGTCTTATGATGAGTGCTATCATATCTGATACATTATTATTTAAATCTCCTACTTGCACACCAGAAGATGTAGAAGCTGTAAAAGAGCTTTCTAAAATCTGTGGAGAGGAAAATTATGAAGATTATGGAATGAAGTTATTAATAGAAGGAACTTCATTATCTGATAAAACTCCAGAAGAGATTATCACAATAGATATGAAAGAATTTGATATGAATGGTAAAAAAGTAGCAGTTGCTCAAGTTAATACTGTTGATGTTGCTGGACTTTTAAATACTCAAGCTGAATTAGAAGCTGCTATGAACTCTATGAGTGAAAAATCTAACTACGATTTATTTGTATTAGTAATAACTGATATTATAAAAGCTGGTTCTTATGTATTAACTGTTGGAAAATGCCCAGAGTTAGTTGAGAAAGCTTTCAATGTAAAATTAGAAAATAAAACAGCTTGGTTAGAGGGAGTAGTTTCTAGAAAGAAACAAGTAGTTCCTTTCATGCTAATAGCTAGTCAAAACCAATAATCTTGACAATATATTTTTCTATTAAATAAAATTCTCCCCTAGTATTAACTAAATATTTCATATTAATACTTAAGGGAGAATTTTTATTTTATCTTATATTTTCAAAAAAGCTTTTTCTAAATCCAAAATAATATCTTCTACATTTTCTAATCCAACTGATAATCTAATCAATCCATCTGTTATTCCAGCCAATTCTCTTTCTTCTTTTGTATAAGGTGAATGTGTCATTGACGCTGGATGCTGTATTAATGTTTCTGCATCTCCTAATGAAACAGCTATTGTTATCATTTCTAAATTATTTAATAATTTTTTACCAGCTTCTAATCCTCCTTTTACCTCAAACGCTAATATTCCACCAAAAGCTTGCATTTGCTTCACCGCTACCTCATATCCTACATGAGTCTTTAATCCTGAATAATAAACTTTTTCTACTTTTTCATTTTGTTCTAAAAATTCTGCTACTTTCATAGCATTTTCACAATGCTTTTGCATTCTTATTTCGAAAGTTTTCAATCCTCTTATTATCAAAAATGCCTCATTTGGTCCCAATACCGCTCCTGTCATATCTTTTAAACCTACTGTTCTAATATCATTTATCATTTCTTGACTTCCAACTACAAATCCTGCTATAACATCCCCATGTCCATTTAAATATTTTGTTGCAGAGTGTACAACAATATCAGCGCCTAGTAAAAGGGGCTTTTGACAAAATGGTGTTGCAAAAGTATTATCTACAACTACTTTTATATTTGAATTTTTATTGTGTGATAGCTCTGATATTTTTTGTATATCTACTATTTTAAGATTTGGATTTGCAGGTGTTTCTAAATATATTACTTTTGTATTATCTTTTAATTTTATTTTTACTTCTTCTAAATCACTCATATCAACAAAATCAACTTCTACACCAAACTTAGTTAAACCATGACTTATATAAGCATAAGTACAACCATATAATGTTTTATCTGCAAGTACATGATCACCTGCCTTTAATAAAGTCCATAGAGTTGCTGAAATAGCTCCCATTCCGGAACTTGTAGCTAATGCTTTTTCTCCATTTTCTAATATCGCTACTTTTTCTTCTGCAACTGTTAAAGTAGGATTAGATAATCTACTATAAATATAACCTTCTTCTTCCCCTAAAAATCTTTTTGCTCCTTCTTCTACATTTTTAAATACAAAAGTTGAAGTCTGATAGATAGGCGTAGCTAATGCTCCATATTTATTTTTTATAACTCCTCCATGAATAGCTTTTGTTCCTATTCCTTTATTTTTTAAATCTTTCATATTACTTACCCTCTCTTAAAATAAATCTTTTCCTTCTTTGATAATTTCTCTATTTTTTATTAATCTTATTCCTATTTCTATAAGTTCTCTTTCTATAACTACTCTTTTTTCTATATTTTCTATTGCTGTTATTTCTAAAACTTTCGAGTCTCCTACAACCCTTCTTATAATTTCAAGCCCTGCCATTCCAATACTATCAGAAAGAATTGTATTCAGATACCAATTTTTAAATTTAGGATTTATATATATTGAATCCTTTACTAGTAAATCATATTTTTTTATAAATTTCTCTTTAAACATATCAAAAATATTTTTTATAGTATCTTTTAACCAATTTATAAATTCATCTTTATTTTCTGATAACATTAAGTGTTTTCTATTCACTAATGCAAAAAATAAATTTCCTATAACATTTCCAATATCATATCCCATAGGTCCATAAAAAGCAAACTCTGGATCTATTACCTTAATTCCTTTTTCATTTATGAAAATAGAACCTGAGTGTAAATCTCCATGTATTAATGCTTGAGCATTATTCATAAAATTATTTTTTAGTTTTCCTACTTCTAAATGTAAATCTAAGTCCGAATAAAGGTATTTTTCTACATATTCTTTATTTTCATCTATAATAATATTTCTATTTCTATCATTTGTATAAGGTTCTGTAAATACTAAACATTCAGATATATCACATAATTCCTTATTTATAAATCTTTGTACTCTTTCTTTTTTCTCTCCTCTATCTAAAACCAAGTCTGTTGTTGGTAATAATGTGTCGACTAAAAAACTACTTATCTCATTTGCAAAATTTGGAAATATTTTTCCTTTCATAAGTTCTAGTCTTAAATTTTTATATTCTGATATATCCTCCATAATTATTGCACACATTACGTCATCATAATGATAAATTTTAGGAATAGAGTTTGGAGAATATTGACTTTGAAGCTGTAATATTTCTGCTTCTATTCTATTTCTATTTAAATCTAAAGTTCTTCCAGAAGAACGTAAAAATTTATCTGCTTGTTTTAATACAACTGATTTTCCTGTTGTCATATTTTTTATTCTGAAAATATAATTTATATTTCCATCACCAATTTCGTCACATTCTAATTCATCTTCATTTCCAAATATTTTTAAAAATTTTATATACTCTTTTGCTGAAGTTGTATCTAATTTGAAATGTTCACTATAATTAGTCATATTTTCACCCCTAGTAATATTGCTCTACTTCATTTTCAAAATAATCTTTTAAATTATAAGGAGAATATACTCCTTGATCTGTTACTATTCCACTTATTAAATAGGGTGGAGTTATATCAAAAGATGGATAGTATCCTTCTACTCCAGATAAAGTATTTTTTACTCCATTACATTCTAATACATCTTTTGGATCTCTTTCTTCAATAATTATATTTTCTAATAATTTGTCTTGATCTGGTATTCCTGTCACAAAATAAGGAATTCCAAAATGCTTAGCTACTATTGCTATTTGTAAAGTTCCTATCTTATTTACAATATGTCCATCCATACATATAGAATCAGCTGCTGAAGTAAATACATCTATTTTTTTCTCTTTCATAGTCCAAGCAGGCATATTATCTGTAATTACAATCACTTTAAAACCTTGATCCTTTAATACACTTGCGGTTAATCGTGCTCCTTGTAGGTATGGCCTTGTTTCAGGACAATAAAATTCAATATCTTTATTTTGATTTTTTATTTCTCTTCCCATACACCCAACAATTGTTTCTCCAAAACATTGTGTCATTACTTTTCCTTTTTTAGGAAACATTTTTACTAAATTCTTAGCAACCTCTGACATTATTCTATATCTTCTCTCTAAAGAATCTATTGTTCTATTAAAAATAGCCTCAATAGGACATTTATTTTCATCGATAGCTTTTACTCCTACTTCATAACAAGCCATAGTTATTAGTTTCATTCTATTAGCAGTTGTAGGTCTTGCATTTGCAATTTCTATAGCTGCCTGTTTTAAATATTCTTTTCTTTCATCATTCTGCATTCCTTTAGATTGATATGCAGCTAGAGCCATTCCCATTCCTACTGCTGTATATGGTCCTGCACTTTGAGTAACCATATCAGTAACAGCCTGTTTTACTTCTAAATATGTTTTGCATTCAACAAATTTTATCTCTCTCGGATAAATTCTTCTATCTAATATTTTTACTTTCCCATTTTCATACCATGCTATATTTTCATATCTTAGCATAAATGCTAATCCTTCATCCATTCTTTTCATTGACTTCACCTTAATATTTTTATTTTTACTTTTATTTTATTTTAGTGTATAATTATAATGTTATTCATTTGTTGATTTAAAGTTAGGAATACCTGTTATTATCGAAAAAATTCCCATAACTATCATTAACATTGAATACCAAGAATATGGGACTATTGATGCTGGAGATATTTGAGCCATTCCTGCTGCCATAAGTATTTGCCCTGCATATGGCATCAATCCTTGGAAAGCTGAAGAAAATAGATCTAAAAGACCGGCAACTCTTTTACGATCTACATTAAATTCATCTGCTATATCTCTAGCTAATGGTCCTGCTGTAATTATAGAAACAGTATTATTTGTTGTCGCTAAATCTAAAACACTTACTAAAGCTGCTATTCCAAATTCTGCTCCTTTTTTAGATTTTATTCTAGATGTTAAGTTTTCAAGAATAAAGTCTATTCCACCTAGATGTTTCATTAAAGCAACAACCCCACCTACAACCATAGCAATCATAGCCATATCTTCCATCCAACCTAATCCTCTTTGTAATATTCCAAATATTTCAAAGAATGTAAAACTACCATGAACTAATCCTATTACTAATCCTATTCCAATACCCAATCCTAAAACTATAAAAACATTTAATCCTATTAAAGAAAATACTATTATTGATAAATAAGGAATAATATTAATTAAACTATATTCATATACTTTTCCAACAACTCCTTGTCCTCCCATTATTGAAATAGCAATGAGATTTATTATTACAGCTGGTAATACTATTGCAAAGTTAACTTTAAATTTATCTTTCATCCCTACTTCTTGTGTTCTTGTAGCAGCTATTGTAGTATCTGATATAAAAGACATATTATCTCCAAACATTGCTCCACCTATTACAACTCCACAAACTAATGGTAAAGCTATTCCTGTTTCTCTTGCTATTCCCACTGCAACTGGTGTTAAGGCACTTACTGTTCCCATTGAAGTTCCCATTGAAAAACTTAAAGCACATCCAACTAAAAATAATCCTGGTAATAATAATTTAGCTGGTAAAACTGATAATCCAAAATTAACTGTTGAGCTAACAGCTCCCATTGCATCAGCAACTGAATAAAATGCTCCAGCTAATAAAAATATCAGCATCATTAAAATTAATGTAGAATCTCCAGCACCTTTACAAAACATCTCAATTTTTTCATCTAACGTTTTCTTTTCTCTACCTCTATTGAGGAATAATGCTACCCCCATTGTTATCATAAATGCTGTAAGTAGTGGCATTGTTCCAAAATTACCTGTTAAAATAGCTGCTCCTGCATACAATCCCAAAAATACAAATAGTGGAATTAATCCTTTTACACTCCCTTTTTTCTCCATTTTTCTAATCCTCCTTTATATTTATATGTTTAGTTAACCTTAAATTTCTTCATGTTCTTCACTCCTTTTTCCATATTCCTTAAATCTCTCAATCATATCTTCCATCTCTTTTTTAGGTAATATTTTAGGTTCTCCTACCACTTTTGAAATAAAATATAATTCACAGCAAAATTCAACATTTTCAGCAATATTATAAGCTTCAGCTAAATCTTTTCCTCCAGTTAACATTCCATGATTACTTAATAATATTGCTTTTGTTCCTTTCATCGCCTCATAAGCATTTTTTGCTAACTTTACTGTTCCATATGTTGCATACTCAGCACATGGAATTTCAGTTCCTGCTACCGCCAAAAGATAATGTACTGCTGGTAATCCTTGTCCAGTACAAGATAAACCACTAGCATATTTAGAATGTGTATGTACTATAGCTTTTAAATCTTTTCTATATTTATAGAAAATTCTATGCATATCACTTTCACTTGATGGTACTCTTTCTCCTTCAATAACTTTGCCAGTTTCTACATCTAATATTACTATATCTTCTGGATTTAATTTTAAATAGTCAATTCCACTAGGAGTAATTGCCATCAAATTTTTATCTGGTACAAAAATACTTATATTTCCTCCAGTTCCCTTTGTAAGAGAATCTTGTATCATTTTTTTCCCATAAATTATTATTTCTTTTCTTTCCTCTTCAAGTAACATTTTTTCCTCCTATCTTGCTAATTTTAATATATTTACAATATCTAATTTTGATAATTGTTTAAATCTTCCTAAAAATTGATTTCCACACAAAGCTTTTTCTGCCATCAATTCAAAATTTTTATCATCAACTCCAAAATCTTCTAATTTCGCCTTTAATCCTAAATCTATAAAAAATTTTTCTAAATTTTCTATTCCGTTATTAGAAATTTTTTCATCATCTTCCTCTTTTAATAAAAAAACATTTCTAGCAAATTTTGATAATATTTCTATATTTTCTTCTTTTACATACTTTAACCAAGCTGGAAAAATTATTGCCATTCCTGCTCCGTGAGTTATATTGTATAAAGCGCTTATTTCATGTTCTATTCTATGAGAACTCCAATCTGCTATTCTTCCTGAAGAAATCATTCCATTATGAGCTATAGTAGCTGCCCACATTATTTGTTCACAATTATTATAATCATTTGGATTTTCTAAAATTTTCTTTCCATATTTTAAGACAATCCTCATAGTACTTTCAAGTAAAGCATCACTCAATTGCGTTCCTTTACTTTTAGAAAAGTATCTCTCCATAAGATGGGACATTATATCCGCAACTCCACAAGCCATTAAATGTTTAGGAATAGTATAGCAAACTTCTGGATTTAAAATTGAAAACTTAGGAAAATTGTATTCACTATCACACACACTCTTTAATTTTAACTCTTCATTACTTATTATGGAGCTTTCAGACATTTCTGATCCAGCTCCAGGAATCGTTAAAACTACCCCCACTCCTAAAGTTTTATTTGGTTCAGCTTTTCCATTAAAAAAATCCCAAACATCTCCTTCATATACTGTCCCTAAAGATATAGCTTTAGCTGAATCTATAACACTACCTCCTCCTACTGCTAGTATAAATCCTATTTTATTTTCTTTACAGATTTTTATTCCTTCATATACTAATGAAAGTTTTGGATTTGGTACTACTCCTCCTAATTCTATAAACTCTATTCCATATTTTCTTAAAGATTCAACTATTTTTTCATAAATACCTAATTTTTTTATAATTTCTCCATTTCCTTCATAATGCAACATTATTTTTTTACTATATTTTTCAACATAACTCCCTACTTTTTCATAGTACCCTCTTCCAAATAATATTTTTGTTGGATTAGTAAAAATAAAATTTTCCATTTTCCCTCCTAATTATCTATAATATTATCAATTTTCTATATGAGTATAAATTATTTCAACTTTATTTTCTTTTGCTTTTTTTTGCCATTCTTCTGATATCTTTTTATCAGTAATAACTACATCAATATTTTCCAGTTCTGATATCAAATGAGCTTCTAAATTATCAAATTTTGTTCTATCAGCAAGTAAAAATACTTTTAATGAATTTTTTATCATTATTTTTCTTATTTCTGCTTCTCTTTCACTATCATCTGTTATTCCAAAAACTTTATCTATAGCTGTACAGCTTATTAGTGCTTTTGTAGCCCTCAAGTCCTTCAATTGTTCAACCGCTTTGTTTCCAACAAAAGATTTTGTCCTTTTTCTTAAAACACCTCCTATACAAACAACATCAACCCATTTAGAATTTTCAAAAATTTCTACCACTTTTATTGAATTAGTTATAACTTTCAACTTCAATCCCTTTTTTTCTATTTCCTGTGCTACACATATAGCTGTTGTACTGCTATCTATCATAAGCGTTTCCCCATCTTCTATATGGTTTACACATTCTTGAGCTATCTCATGTTTTTCTTCTAAAAAAATTTGTTCTCTTATTTCTAGTGGAACTTGTTTATCATTATCAGATAATAAATACGCTCCTCCTCTTACTCTTTTTAAAATATTCTTCTTTTCTAATTTTTCTAAATCTCTTCTTATTGTCTCTTCTGAAACCTTAAATATTTTACTTAAATTACTTATGATTACACTGCCTTTTTCATTTAAAATTCTTTCTATTTCTTTTAATCTTCCTTCTGCTAACATCTTAACCACATCTTTCAACATTTTATCACATTTATCAACATTTACTAACATGAGAATACAACATTTTCTCACAATTGTCAATATTTTTTATTTATTATGATTTATTTTTTTTAAAAAAGTTTTTTTATTGTTTTTAATAATCTATTTTAAAACATATATACCTTAAAGAAATTTTATGTTATAATATTAACTATAAACTTTTATTAACGGATGTGATTAAAATATGAAGAGAAAAATTTTAATTATAGAAGATGAAAAACCTCTTGCTCAAGTTCTTGAAGATACTTTTTCACAAGAGGGATTTGAAATAATTAAAGCATTTGATGGTGAGAATGGTGTAGATAAATTTTATAATGAAAAACCTGATTTAATACTACTTGATATAAATCTACCTAAAAAATTAGGTTGGGAAGTATGCAAAGAGATACGTGAAACTTCTAATATCCCAATAATTATGATGACAGCTAGGGATTCTGACAGTGATGAATACAATGGTTTAAGTATTGGAGCTGATGATTATATTACTAAACCTTTTAACCTTAAAATTTTATTACTAAAAGTAAAAAAACTTTTAAAGTTAGATGATAATAATATCTACAAGTTTGAAAATTTTTCTTTTGATATAAAAAAGGGTGAGATTACTATCAATGGAGAAAATAGCGAGCTTACTAGAAGAGAGATACAATTTTTAGAATATATGATAAAAAATAAAGGAATCATATTTTCAAGAGATTACCTTTTAAACGAAATTTGGGGATTTGATTTTGAAGGAGATGATAGAGTAGTGGATACTCTAGTCAAAAGAATACGTAAAAAACTAGGAGATTATAGTTTCTTACTTAAAACAATAAGAGGAATGGGGTATAGTTTTGATGAAAATAAAAATTAATCTTTTTCAAAAAATATTTATTTTCTCTATATTTTTAATTATTTTCACTGTTACAGTAAGCTATCTTTTCAGTACTTTCTTAGCTGATTCTTTCTATATTGATAGAAAAAAAAGTGAGATATTAGAAATTGTAAATAACGCTAAAAAGCTTTCAATAGATGAATATATTTTTAAAGATTATGCTTCTGAACTAAAAAACAAAGAGGGTATTAATCTGTATATTCTCTCAGAAAATGACACTGATATCTATGATAAAGATGATACTTATTATAACTATGAAGATAAATACTTTACTCAACTTGAAGATGGATTTCATATAAAAAAATTACCTTTTTCTAATATAATGTTGCTTGTTTATAAAGAAGAACTCCCTAATGGAGAGCTACTTTTTGTTACAACCTCTCTATCTGTTATGAGTAGTCATAGACATGAGGTATATTCATTACATTTAATAACATTTTTTCTAACAATGATTTTAAGTATTTTTCTGTGCAGATTTTTTGCTAAAAAAATTACTAAAAATATTTTTGAGTTAAATAGAGTGGCTAAACAAATTACCAATTTAGATTTTTCTGAAGATGTAAATATTAATACTACTGACGAATTAAACGAGCTAGGAAAAAATATAAATATTATGTCTAAAAGTATTTCCTCCTCTATTGATAATCTAAACAGTTTTGTTTCTAATGCATCCCATGAATTAAAAACTCCAATCACAGTTATAAATACTCATGCACAAGCATTACTCAATGGAACTATTACTGATGAAAAAATAAAAAAAGATTACTATAGAGTCTTGCTAAAGGAAAGTAGAGAGATGACATCCTTAGTTAACAACTTACTTCTCATTTCTAAACTTTCATCTTTAGAAAAAAAATTAGATAAAGAGGAGTGTAACTTTTTAAATTTATTAAATGAAAGCATTGAAAAATTTGAATTTTTAGAGCTAAAAAAAGATATTGAATGGGATATCAAAATCAAGAATTTAAATATTTTTGTTAATAATAAACTTTTTAAAGTTGTTTTAGATAATCTTGTTAATAATGCTTTAAAATATTCCCCTGAGAATTCTATTATAAATATCTACCAAGAGGATAATAATATAATTTTTGAAAATCCTATGTACTTAACAGAAAAAGAAAATATTGATAACCTTTTTCAACCATTTTATAGAGGAACATCTGCTAATGAATTAAATATTGAAGGAAGTGGTTTAGGATTATCACTTATCAAAAGAATTTTAGATTTACATTCTATTAGCTATTCTATCAAAATAGAAAAAAAATATTTCAAATTCATTTTGACATATTGAGGACATAATTTCCCTCTATAATTTAATCAAAGAAAAGATAAAATTAGGAAGTGATATATATGAAAAAAATATTTATTGGAACATTAATGATTTTAGCTATTAGCTCAACTGGTTTTGCTAAAATGCATGATTTTCAAAATGAACCTACTCCACCTGTACCACCACATATGATGAAAATGAAAAATAATAACTATAGGGTAAACCCTGAACTTGAAAGAGCTAGAATATTAATCGAAGAAAAAAGACTTGAGGTTAGAAAAGAATTATTAAATGAAAAACCTGATTGGAATAAAATAGAAAAGTTAAATATCGAAATAGCTACACAAGAAGCTAAAAATAGAACTTGTACTATGAGAGAAAGATTTGAAGCTAGATTTAATACTCAAACATCTACTACTCCAATAAACAACTAATTTTTTATAGTAGAGAGTGAATACTCTCTACTTTTTATTTTGTATCTTACGTTTTAAATATGTTATAATATTTGTATATAAACAAACTTAAATTAAGGGGGGGAAAATTATGACTAAAGAAGAAAGAAGAGAACTAATAAAAGTCGCTATGGGATATAGTAATGCCACTTTAAAACTAGAAAATGCTAATCTTGTAAATGTTTTCTCAGGAGAAATCTATTTAGCTAATATCTATATCTATAAAAAATATATTGCTGACATTGTAGAAGTTGAAAAAGATAGTTTTAAAAAAGCAGATAAAATTATTGATATTCAAGGAAAATATCTAGTACCTGGATTTATAGACTCACATCTACATATTGAAAGCAGCCATCTTACTCCATATCATTTTGCTGAAGCTATAATACCAAAAGGAACTACTACTATTATAGCTGATCCTCACGAAATTTGTAATGCATTAGGAGAAGAAGGGCTTAACTATATGCTTAAAGCTTCTGAAAATCTTCCAATGAATCAGTATTTCCTTGTGCCATCATGTATTCCATCTGTTATGAAACTTGAAAATACAGGTGCTGAATTTGATGCAGATTTAGTAGATAAACTTTTGGAAAAAGATAGAATCTTAGGACTTGGAGAAGTTATGGATTATATTGGAGTAATTCACAACGATAAAAGAATGGAAGATATAATTGATGTAGCTTATAGAAAAAATATGTTTTTACAAGGACACTCTCCAGAATTGCAAGGTAGTGAACTTTCTGCATATCTTTGTGGTGGTCCTTATACTTGTCATGAAACTAGAGATGGAGTCCATGCTATTGATAAAATAAGAAAAGGTATGACCGTAGATGCTAGAGAAAGTTCTATCTCAAAAAATATAGCATCTATCATTGAAAATATAAAAAGTTTTAAATCTCCTAGAAATCTAACTCTTTGCACCGATGATAGAGAACCTAAAGATATTTTAGAAAAGGGACATATTAATGACTGTGTAAGAGTTGCTATAAAAGCTGGTTTAGAACCAATTGAAGCAATTAGAGCTGTAACTCTTAATACTGCCCAAATATATAGATTAGATAAACGTGGTGCTATTGCTCCTAGCTATTTTGCTGATATGTTAGTAATTGATAACCTAAAAGATATTAATGTTGAAAAGGTATTTTTTGAAGGAGAGCTTGTAGCAGAAAATAATAAACTACTTGTTCAAATTAATAAACCTCATATAGATTTAGAAAATAAAAATACTATCAATATAGATGAACTAAAAGTTGAAGATTTTATGATAAAAGCTCCTATAGAAAATGGAAAATTAGAAATAGTAGGAATGGAATATATTAATAAAATTTCAAGTGTTACTAGAAAGAAAACTTTTACTGTAAATGTAAAAGATGGCTATGTAGATTTAGAAGGAGACGAACTTAACTTTGCAATCTCTATCAATAGATATGGTAAGAAAACAAAAGCTATTGCTGTAGTAGAAAATTTCTATGTAAATAGAGGAGCTATTGCAACTACTTATTCTCATGACTCACATAACTTAACTATTATCTATAAAAAACCTATTGATGCCTTAGTTGCTGCTCAAAGAGTAAAAAATATAGCTGGTGGTATTGTAGTTGTTGAAAATGAAAAAGTTGTTAAAGAACTACCTTTCCCTATAGGTGGAATGTTATCTAAAAACTCTGCTTATGAGTTGGGAAATTATATTGTAGATATGAATAAAGTTTTAAGGGATTATGGGATAGAAAGTGCTAGCCCTATTACTAGACCTAGTACACTCTCTCTTATAGTTATTCCTGAAGTAAAGCTTAGTGATATGGGACTAATTGATGTAGTTAAACAAGAGATTATTAAACAATTCTAAGTTTTTAATTAATAATTGGGGGATATTATAAATTTTTAAATTTCAATATCCCCAAAATCTTTTTATTTTAATTCTTCTATTAATTCTCTTATTCCTAAATCTTCAAAAAATTTTTTCTCTGCTATTGAAGGAATTTTATTTTCCATAATAGCCTTAAATATTTTCTTATCAAATGGAATTTTCATAGATATTTTATAACCTAAATTATTTAAATAAGTCTCTATCTTATCTGTCATTTCAATAGAGATATCAAATTTATTTATAACAAAACATGGTTTTACTCTAAATCTCTCTACTAAATTTACTACCCTCTCTAAGTCATGTAAGCCTGAAAGTGTAGGTTCAGTTACTATTACAACTCTCTTTACTCCTGTTAAAGAACTTATTACATTACAAGCTACTCCAGGTGCTCCATCTAAAATTATATACTCCTTTCCATCTAATTGAGCTATCTTTTTAGCTTTTCTTCTTACCTCAGCTACAAGTTTTCCAGAATTTTCCTCTCCAGGTTCCAAACAAGCATGTACCATTGTTCCATACTCTGTTTCCCCTACCATTATATCTCCAACTCTATTTTCTATCATCTCAATAGCTCCTACTGGACAGATATATTCACACACTCCACACCCTTCACATTTTTGCACATTATCCATAGCTTCAAATTTACAGTATTCATAGCATCTATTACAATGAATACATTTTTCACTATCTATTTTTGCTTTTTTCATTCCTAAAAATCCATTTTTCTCTTTCTCTGAAGGATTTAAAAGTATCTTCAAATTTGGAGCATCTACATCACAATCCCCTATTACCAAGCTATCAAAGTATGGAATAATTGAAGAAGTTATTGTAGTTTTTCCTGTTCCACCTTTTCCTGAAATCACTAATATCTCTTTAATCTCCATACTTTTGCACCCTCTTTAAAATTTTTTCAAAACTCTTCCTATACTCTGGTAAAATATCAGCTATAATATTTCCTTCAGAATAATTTTTAGCTATCTTTCTATCAAAAGGAATCTTTTCTAATATCTCTATACCTTCCTCTTGACAATAATTTTCTACTAAATTTTCTTTTGAGTCAGCTTTATTTATTACTATCCCAAAAGGAATTTTTAAATCTCTCAAAAGTTTTAATACCAATTTCATATCACTCAAGCCAAAGGGAGATGGCTCTGTAACAACTATTGCATAATCAGATTTTTCCACTGCTGCTATAGTAGTACATGAAGTTCCAGGAGGGCAATCTATTATTAAATTTTTCTCTATATTTTCTCTATACATATGTTTTATAATTTTTACTCCAGACATCTCTCCTATGTTTAATTTTCCATATTCCATCTTTGAATTAAAATATGTTTTTCCACAAAATATTTTTCCTATTTCTCTAGCTCTCCAAGTAATAGCTCCAAATTTACAAATTATTTCACAACCACCACAGTCGTGACAACTCTCTTCAAAAACAATAACTCTATTTTTAGCTGGGATTATGGCATTAAACCTACAAAACTTTCCACACTCTCCACAAAGGTTGCATTTAGACATATCTACTTCTGGATAGCAAGATTTTACTTTATTCTCTTTAAATTTTTTCCCCTTTAAAAAAAGTTGAGTATTGGGAGCTTCTATATCCATATCTAATATTGGAATCCCACTTATAAAAGCAAGACTAGTACTTACAGTAGTTTTTCCTGTTCCACCCTTTCCACTTAAAACAGCTATTTTCATATTTTCCTCCTATGCCATTCTAAGTCCTTGTGGTTTAGATGAAAAATCAAATCTTTCTAATTTTTTCTCTCTATAAGCTTCTAATACCTCTTTTACAGTTGTTAATTCTCCTAATCTATATACAGGTAAATCAAACTCCTCTATCAAAACAATAGCCTTTGGTCCTACTTCTCCAGCTATTAATTCCTCTACTCCTAAACTAACTAGATTTTTTATAACCTTAAGTCCCGCTCCTGTAACTTCATCTTTGGCTTCATTTTCTATTATTTCATACTCATTAGTTTCTGAATCTACCAAAATAAAATATGATGCTCTTCCAACCCTTCTATCTACATTTGAATCATATCTATTTTCCTCTAATGCTATCGCTATCTTCATACTCTCCTCCTGTAAGACGCAAAACAGTTTGATAAAAATTTCAAGGTAAAATGATAAAAAAATTTTAAAATAAAATGGTAAAAATGAATTAGTAGAAAAAAGGATTTTATTTTTTTATGAATAGTGTTTTTCTTTGAATAGTTTTGAATAATTATTTAAAACAAAATAAAAAAGATAGGCATATAAAACTACCTATCTTCTTTTTGACTGCCCTTAAACGCCGTTTTACGAGGTCATTTTTAAACATTGCTATAATTTCAAGTATAGTTATAATATTAATTACTGCCGATATTATAAATAAGGACTTTATCCAATACTTTTATATTATTTTTATTTCAAATTCCTTTTTATAGTCGTTGATAGCGTTTCTCAATTTAATTTTTAACCTCTTTTCAAACTCTTCTCTAGTCACTTTTAACCACCTTTTTTATTTGCTATTTTTTAAAAAAATAGCCCTCAAAAGAGCTATTTAATAGAATTTACAATAATGTCATATAATACTTTTGAAGTAGTACATTGATATACTTCAATTTTACAATTTGCATTTTAAAAAATCAAGTATAAAATATACTGTATCATCTTTTGATTTCTTTATTTTTACATTGTTCTAATACATTTTTAAGCTGCTGCGGTACTTTCAAACCACAATTAATAGCGTTTTCAAGTATTGATAAACTCTCGTTTGCTATATAGAAACATATAGTTACAAACCTACAATTATATTGAAAATTTTGCATATTAAAAGTAATATCTAAGCGATAAGCTAGTACTACGACACAAAGTATCAATACTTTTTTTAGAAAGCCTCTAAAGCCTTTTTGGCTATTTGTTTCTTTGTTATAGACAGCTTTTAAAAGCCCTGTAGCATAATCTAAGCACATAACTATCAATAGGCAGCTTATTATTTTATCTTCTCCACCTGTCACTATAAAAAGCCACGATACCAATAAGCTTACTACCCACGCCACTGCATTACCAAACATCCCAATTACTTCGCCAGCTATCTTAAAACCCTCACTAGCTCCTTTTATGATTTCAAATATTCCTTGTTTTAACATTTTTATTCTCCCCCTATCATATGTTTTAAAATTAATTCAAATATATTGTATATCCATTCCCCTGCGTTTATAGACGGAAAAATGGTGTTTAATACTATTAACCCTAAAATAATATACATTGTATTTACTAAGCACTTATTGAAAATATTTAATTTTTTTACTTGTAAATCCTGGCTCTTTTCCCCATTTTTAGCCTTTTTACTAAATAAATCTATTACTTTCCCACCTAATTCTCCTATTAACCCCACTAATTTACTCATTTTACACCTCTGTTTTATCTAACTCTATATGCGGGTTATCCCAACCCCAGTCATAACCAAACACAAGCTTTACACCTAATTGACGCCCTGCTATTTCAAAAGCCTCTTTAAGTTTTAACCACCTTTTATCCTTTTGACTATCTGTATTTTTCCATCCTACATAATAAACATCCACGGCTCTGGCGTCTATATCTTCCGTCTTTAAGTCGTCTTGATGGTTGCCTCTTTTCTTTACTCCGTCCAGTTTTGACAAGCCTTTTTTATAAAATTCTTGCTGCTTTTCTGTAGTTCTAAGCCCCTCGTTTACAAAAAAATCAATCTCGGATATAGCTAAAGCGTAGGCTACGACTGCAACTAATTTATGATGTACTCCGTACAAGTTCCCTAGCGTTCTTTCACTTGCTTTATTCATTTTCACACCTCTCTAATTCTTTCATTTTATTTTCTACAAGTAAGTTATTATAATGATTTAATAGCTTACTTTTTAATTTGTATGTGTCTGCGTGAGATATATGCCCAGCCACGCTGGCGTATGTACTTCTTAATCTTTCTACTGTTATTTTCCCCTCTTTAAAACCTCTTGATATATTTTTAAGTGTCTTTTTTTGTCTTTTCCACGTGCTTTTTCTAACTTTTAGATACTCTGCATAATGAATGTATCCTACAAAATCTACGCCTGTCTCGACTGGAAAAATACGCGTTTTATGATTTAATTCTAATTTTAATTTATTATTTAAAAACTCTATTATTCTTTTTAAAAAGTTATGTAGCTCCTCTTTGCTTTCTGAAAAGAGTAAAAAGTCATCCATATATCTTATGTATTTTTTCGCTTTTAACTCCTCTTTTACAAACTTATCTAACTCATTTAAATAAACATTTGCAAAAAGTTGCGAGGTCAAGTTGCCTATTGGTAACCCTTTTTGTTTTTCTTTAACTTCTAAAATTTGTCTTACTAGCCACAAAAATTTTTTATCTTTAATTTTTCTTTTAATAATACTATACAGTATCCTTAAGTCTACACTATCAAAATATTTCTTTATATCACACTTTAAGCAATATAATTTTTGTCCATTCTTTTTAGCTAAGAACTGCCAAGTCTTTAGTTGTTTACTTGCGTCGTGTAACCCTTTTCCTTTTCGACAAGCATACGAATGAGTATAAAACTGTTTTTCGAAAATAGGTTCTATAATTGTATTCACTGCGTGTTGTAGCACTCTATCACGAAAAGGCAACGCCTTTATAGTTCTTACTTTTGGTATAAAAACTTTAAACTCTCTATACTCCCCTTGTCTATACATCCCCCAGATAAGCTCATTTTGTAAACCTATCAAATTTTCCTCTAAATTTCTAGTGTATTCTAAAACTTCTCTTCTGTATCTTTTTCCTTTTCTAGCTTTTAAATAAGCGTCATATAAGTTACTAAAATTATAAATGTCCTCATATATATTACTAATTCTTTTCATATATCTCCTATTTTGTTCTACTACGTTGTATTTTTATAGTTGCAGCCCTTTCAATTTCTCTACTAAAACCCAACTTGCTTTTTGACTTCGTCCATACTGGACAGGACACCACTCCTGACTCTCTGTACTTTATGCTTATTATTCCTTGAAATAATAAGTCAGTTGTTTCTATACAAGGCTCACAAGCAAGCCGACAGCCCACATTCGTATTGACGTTCCACAAATAGTTGTTGCAATTCACCGTACGCGACCCACACGAGACACCATCGTTCCAATTACCGCCGTACTGCTTAGAGTGTTGCCCTTTTATATATATAAATTTTTCAATTTATATCAACTTTTAATATTTTTTATCCAAGCCCCTAACATTGCACCGACTTCAGCCAGCCCCTTACTGCAAACCTCATATGCTTTCGGACTTATATATTTAAAGTCGTGAGCTAGTCTTATGAGGTGTTTTAAGTGCTGTAGCTCTATATCTGCCTCATATAAAGTCGCTCTTTTTTTGTCCACTACGCCTGCCTTGAGCAATTTCTTGCTCAAGGCATATATGGTATTTTTTGTTTCCGTCGCAAGTGCAAATTTCTCACTCTGCGGATACTTCTTTAAATACAAATAAACTTGTTTTTCAAAATCATATACTTTTTCAACTATATCCATTTTTTGCATTTTTTTCTCCTTTAAACTCCGCTTTCGCTCCGTTTTCCAAGTCACAGAGAGTCACTCGCAAGCCGACAGCCCACACTCGCAGCGACGTCCCACAAATAGCTGCTGCAATGCACCGTACGCGACCCACACGAGACACCATCGTTCCAATCACCGCCGTGTAGTGATACTCTCACATCATTGTCAAAAGCTGCATAATAGGCACCCTTTTTTACCTCTGTAGCATTTCTAAATTTCCATTGCCCGCTTGACCCAGTGTATATTTGAGCACTCCACGCTATGTCGCTACCTACTTCCCAAACATTTCCTACACAGTCTTTTAAACCATATGAGCTTACAGCCTTAGCTATAATACCTGTCTTATTTCTTCCAGTGTTAGTTGTTTTTGTCCAGCAATAGTCATTACTATCATCTCTACCATTCGGGCTACCATCTGCCACACAGCAAAACTCTAAATAACTCAAAGGTTTTTTACCTAATCTTCTAGCTACTTTCTCGTGCCAGTCATAATACATTAAGCCCTCACTACCTGTCATTGGGGTAGCATTATACTCACTTTTATAACCTGTTGATATTAAATAAATATCTACCCATTTATTTATCCCTTTGCAATATACCATTCCCTCTGGACTACACTTTGGACGGTGTAAAAGTGTCCAGACTGAAAAAGGCAAAATTCCTTGATATACATTATCTTCCCAGCCTGTTCCCCAAGCTTGAGAGCTTGTGTTTATAGGCTCTAAAGTAGTAGTATTTATTCTTCTACAATCTCCATAGTGAAATCCACCTATTTTACGGCTATTATTTGCATTATAGCCAGTTGGATAAGTAGAGTTTAAAGAGATTTTATATTCCTCATCATTTGTGCCGCCTTTGTCACATACATATATATAATAGTCTTTACCTACTATAAAACTCCCGCTATCCAGGTTAGCACTGTTTAAAGTAATATCCCTTTCTGTCTTAAAAATACTATCCCCTACACAAAATATTGTATCTTTAAGTATCTTTAGTCCAGCATCTCCTACAGCTTGTATATAGTCCTTTTGTAAAGCTTGTAAGCCTACAAGGGTAGATAATACCCCAGTTGTGAGCTTAGCTCTTGCGTCTACCTTACTAACATCATTTACTAAGTATCTCATACTACAACAACTCCTTTATAAACTCATTTATTTCCTGCTCTGTAATTCCTAATCTATCAAGTTCCAAAGCTCCACTAGTAAGCTCTATGAAGTCCTTGTCTGGCGGTGTAGCTACTATTTTATACACTTCTACCTCTTGCTCTGTTTGCTCCTCTAAAGTTGATAGTACAGCGTGATAAATTGCAGGTAGTTCTCTATCAATTTTAGGTATAATAAAATAATTTTCCCCTTTTTCTATGATAGGTATTTGAAATGTAGATTTATTTTTTAACTCTTCCAGTTTTTTAATCCACTCTTTTCTTTCAATTAAATTTTCTACTGCCATTTTTTGCAAGTTTTCTACATCTCTCTTTGTATTTAAAAATTGCGGTATCCCAACCATTTTCATCCTCTCCTTTATCCTAAATAAAAATTTCCCAGGTATCCATCCCCGAGGGCTGCCTCTCTTGGCTCAAGCCCGAAATGTTTTTCTATTGCTGTCAATCTTGCGTCTGCTTGCTCATTTTGTGCCTCTATTACTCTTAAACGAGTTTCAAGATTCTCTTTGAACTTATTAAAAGTTTGTGTAGTCACATAAGCACTTAAATCTATTACTGCATTTATCTTAGCGTCTGTAGTCACCTGCATCACTAAGTTTATAACAATCGTGTGTGGATTGTCATTTTCAGCTGGTATATTATCAAATTTATCAAGGGCGTTTGTGTATAAAAATAACACTTCTATCCCGTCATTTCCAGCTGCATAAATTCCTATTTCCTTAAACGGTTTTTCCTCTAAAAAGTCTTTATTTGTGAACTGTATTTCTATTATGGTTTTAGTCTTACCATCTTCTCCCTTTACTACCTCGTGGTTCGATATTTTAGCATCACATATCTTTTGCTTTAAACTTGTCAAAAATCTAATTTCATCAACATTGCTAATATCTCCACCTCCAATTTCCACTCTTTTAATGTTTAAGGTTTCAGATAAGTTGCCATTAATTTTATTGACAAGTTGCTCTCCTAGCTTAGTCAATTTAAAACTTGGAAAATAACTCATAAGTCCCTCCTCTTTATTCTATTACTATATACTTTGTTATTCCTAGTGGTGTAGCAATCTTATAATCTAGTGTAGTATGTACTGTCTTATCTATATCAAAATCTGCTGCTATTTCTATAAACTTGCTTATAGATGAACCGCTTGCAATTTTAAATTCTGTCGTCTCATCTGAAAAGCCTAGTTCCCAGTACATCACAGCTCCAGCCTCGCAAATATCATTTAAATTAGGGAATTTAGCAATCTTTTTAAAATCCATTCCAACATCTGCTTTTATCCACTGACTTGCTACTTCTCCCTTGTACCTTGTTTTAAAATCAGTAATCTCTGCCCCAGATAGTTGCCTAGCTATATCAATTAAAAACTCGGTAGTAGGTAGCCCAGATACAGCCATTCTTTTTGAAACGAGGGCTTTTCTATACTGCTCATCATCACGCCCAGCCCTTTTCTCCTGGTATCTTTCCCCTAAAAAATCTAAATAAATCCCAGTAGCGTGCATTAAGGATGTTTGACCTTTTAAGCTCTCTATCAACTCGTTCAAATAGTCAATAACAGGGCTTAAACTTTCATAAAATTTTATATTATTACTCTTTTGATAGTGTAAAGGTAAACCCTCTATAACTTTTTTTATCATCCACCTCACTCCTCGTTGTACTTCGAAAGCTCATTGAATGCTAATTGTAAAGATGTTTTAAAAGTATCCTCATTACTTTTTTTAAACTTCAATTCAAAGTCATAATATTTATAACCTTTACCACATAACCAATCGCCTATAAATACCCCTGCACTTAGTTTTGCCCCTAGTCCTGCGTTATTGATATACTGTTTTAGCAATTCTTTTATAGCCTCTTCATCAGAGCTTTCTATTGTGAACTGTACATCTATCAATACCTCTGTAGGTCTGTCAAACCTTATAGTTTCAGTTTTTCCAGCCACCGAGGTTGGTACTTCTACAACTACCGACCCCTGCGTATCTGGGGTATGTATATGCTTATAAATAGCCTCTGCAATCTCTTCTTTTATTCCACCATCAACTACTAGCCATATGCTCTTTGCTTGAGTTCCGTTGTCTAAAGCTACAAGTGTATTATTTCTAATACCATTACAGCTTTTTACACCAGGCAAGGCTCTGACGGCTGCTATAACAGGCTCTAAAGCCCACTCGCCCTCTGTATTACCACTTAAATATCTTTGTAAGTAGTCGTAGTCGTTCTCTTGAGTGAGACCACCCTCTCCGACCTCGGTATTTTGTACATTAACAATCCCGCCTGGGGCAGCAACAACCTTATATATAGAATTAGTTTTAATATTTCCATTTTCCCCGCTTTCCACTGCTCTAAATAATATTTTTTTCTCTTTACTCGCAGCCACTTCAAATTGTTCAACATTTTCAAATCTTACCCCCTCTGCTGTTTCTACTATAATATCTCTTTCTTTTACACTTACAAAACTATTAGCCCTCACATTACAATATACATATGCTTTTGAGCCTTGACGCCTTAAAAATCTATCTAGCAAGTTATCAAGTTCAGTTCCTGCTGCATTGTAAAGATTTAACCCTCTAGCTATAGATATAATCTTATCTTCTAAGTAAGTAGCAAGCGTGATAAAAGGGGCTGCTAATTTATAATAATCAGAACTTTCTGAAACATTAAAATTCTCTCCAAAACATTCCTTAGTTTGTGCTTTTTCTTGAGCTAATTGCATAAGTCCTGAAAATCCTTTAGTTTCAAAATTATTATTCATATTTCAACTCCACCCCCTCATCAAATTTATTATATTTTTTATGAGTAAAATAAAACTTTGCTGTTATTACTCTATTTTTTTCACTAATAAGCTCATATGTTAGCTCATCAAGCTCATCATTGAATAATTGAAAAAGCTTTTCTTTTATATGCTCAAGCTTATATTTTGCGTCATCTACTCCGTTTATAACTCTTATATCTAATCCCAAGTTCTCATTATAGTAGCACTCTATCCCAAAAATTTTTATAGTATTTACAACTCTTTGAATAAACTCATCTACACCCTCAACTTTTTCATTGAATTGTAGTTCTCCATCTAACATTTTTAAACCTATCATTTTATAGCCCCCGAAGTATCCCGCTGTTCTGCGTCTTTATGCTTATGCCCTTTAAAGTCAATTCCTCCGACTGTTGCTACAGCTGATGTTAGACTATTAAGCACTTCTACAATTTTAGCTGTAACTTTTTCTACAACTGTCAAATTACCTTTAATTTCTACATCTCCAGTTATAGTTGTATTACCTGTCCTTGTCACTTCTCCAGTTTGATTTATATCTCCCTTTTCTAGCCTATTCCCTATTACTCTTATCCCCTCTGGAAATGCTAAAGTGTCCGCAGCGACTGGAATTGTAAAAGGCAAAACAAAAGCACTATTTAAAGAGTTTCTTTTTATTGTGTCCATCTTTTCTTTATTCCCTTGACTTATATAGCTTGAAATATCATAAGTAGTCACAAAGCAAGGCACTATATTCCCCACCTGGATTTTCCAGTCAAAATGGTTTGTAACATCCCCTAGTAAGCCAACTGGCACATTCCTAAGCACTGGCAATGCTACCCCGTTAGGTTTAAATAGAGGTTTTAAATCTACAAACCTATTCTCTCTAACTGCTTGTACTTCACATAGTAAAGTATTTATTTGCTCCATTTACACCACCTTTACCTTTAGCCGCATACTCCACATATCAGCTAGTTTTATATCTATCTCCCTAATTTGTGCTAGTCCTGTAAAAGTTTCACTTTCTATATTTAAAACATCCCCTTTTTTCAGATAGTGGATAGGTAGGCACTCCACGTCGAAATCATATTCTTTTGTAGTTGTTGCCATAACTCTTTGATTTTTAGCCTCCCACTCCAAGTTTCCAGTAGCATTGTCATTGCTTTTGTCAACCTCTTTTTCTTGTAATATTTTTTCTGAAAAAGTAGGATTTTTCAAAAGTCCAGATTTAAAATTAAGGTTTATGATTTTTTCTTTAAAATCTTTATGATAGATATATAAGTCATTTGACTTTATTATCATCTTACTACCTGCGTCCTCTGCTAGCTCTCTAAGCTCATCAAAAGCTTTATTATAACAGGTATAGCCGTTTGTATATATCTTGTCATCTAGTAAATCTATATTTACAACGGTTATCCCTGCCGCTTGAGCTACTTGCTTTATAGCCTCACTTATCCTTATATTTCCATCAAGGCTCAAACTTACAATTTTACTTGTATTTTTACTTCTTTCACTACAAAGTAGTTCTCTTACTATGTTCCCCTCTTCTCTATATTTATTGACTTTTACAACTTCATAAGTGCTATACTCTCCTACGTCGCTATCATAGCCAAAGTTTAACTTTATTTCACTGCCTACCTCAATATCTTGTGAGAGGTTATATATATAAAATCTTGCTGTACCTATTTTTTTATCTTTTCCAGATTTTAAATCTACTTTAAATTTTAATCCCCCATTATTTTCGTCATCTATTCGAACTCCATTCACAATTAAATATGAGTTTCGTGGAAAAAGGGGGCGTACTGCTGATAGTTGCTGCATTTTTAAAACTCCTTTACAAGCATAACTATATTATCTATATTGTTATAATCTATTTTTTTATAGCTCTTATCATTGCTCATCGGTATGATATAAGCTTGAGGAAATTCCTCTTTAAAATTACCTTGCTCATCCACAATTTTGTTATACCAAAGCGGCATCCCAAATATAATCGGCTCACTATAATAAATAACATTGCCACTACTATCGTATAAATCTACATATATACGTCCGTCGTAGCTATTGTATTTAAAATCAAATATATAGTTTCTTTGAGAGATTGTTAAGGTTGTTCTATATGGTATAGCATCTTTATTTATTTTAAATTTAAAGCTCATTCTCTACTCCTCTCCTGGTAACTTAATAGCATCACTTGCTAAATCTCCCTCCCATTCCTCTTTTCCTGTTTTTACCTCTGTTTTTTGGTTAGTTATAGGCTTAGAGGCTGGGCTTGGACTCGGTATCATTTGCAAGTACGCATACTCTATTTGCGTAAATGCTATAGTGAACTCTGTGCTATTCAAACTGGTAGTAGTCCTGCTTATATTGCTTATAGCTAAATTAGTATACAGTTTATCAACATAAAGAGATACAGGCTGTCTTTTTTTTCTTAAATTTAAAACTTTTTCATAAGTAGCCCTATGATTTTTTCCTACTGCCTGTACTCTCAAACTGAAATTTGCTGAGTTATTAGAGATATTATCCGAAATATTTGAGCCGTCATCTAGTGTTATAGTAGGCACATCAGAGCTTAAATCCTCGTTGAACTCAAACACTAACTCTAGTGGAATATCTTCCAGAACCACGACACTTTTAGTAGTAATATTAATTGGGGTCTGCTGCTTAGCTGTATTAATTGCTTTTGTCATTAATCCAGCAACTGTAAATTCAATCATATTAACCCCTCCGCTATCTCTCTTTCTTCCTCAAATTCTTTTATTTTCTTTATTACAAACTCTCCTAATCTTTCAAAGTCAAGTCCTTGACTATTTGATACATTGAAATTTAGAATATAAGTATTTCCTTTACTTGCTATCTTTTGACTGTTATACTCTTTATTCTCCTGCTTAGTGAGTACTCTTTCTCCCTCGTGTAACTTAGCAATGTAATTATCTTTAGGTACATAATCTAAGCCATAACGGTGTGAGCCATCCACTTCCTTAACTCTAGTATTACCAGTCTCGCCCTCATTTCCCTCATTTTCTTCCACTATTCCAACTTTTGCCATTATTTTTTTTACAAAAGGTATTTTTTTAATTTTATCCCCTAGATTTACAAACCCTTGTATAGCTCCCGCGATTTTATCTTTTATAGAGCTAAAAAGATTGTCAAACCCATTTTTTAAATTTTCTATTATACTCAAATTGCTATCCCAAGCGTTGAAAAAAGCTTTTATACTATCCACAAAAACACTTGGTACACTTAAACTTAAAAATATATCTGCAACTTTTCCAAATTTTTCCCCTAAAAATTCAAAAACTTTTAGTATCCCTTTCACTATAAAAGCATTGATATTATATAGAAAGAGAAAAGCATTTTTCACTGTCCAGATTATCCCTTTTACTAATCCAGAAAAAAAGTTTTTTATGAACTCCCAAGTTCCAGTTATAGCATCTTTTAAACCACCTATGTAAGTAACTATAAAAGTTTTAAAAAAAGCTCCTAAAGAGTTTTTCAAGTTTTCAAATACACTTGCTTTTGTATCCCATGCATCATAGAAAGCTTTAATTCCTAAAATCAATCCTTTAAATACTGCAAGCGTCGGCATAAGTAAAGGTGTAAAAGTTTTAAAAACCTTACTTATTGCTCCACCAAGCTGTACCGCTTTTTCTTTTACCTTATCCCAGTTTCTGTATAAAAGTACTCCCAGAGCTATTGCAGCTCCTATCCCTAACACAACAGGGTTAAAGCTTAAAGCTGCAAGTGCTGCCTTTAAAGCTCCTATTGCTATTACTAGCTTATTGATTATAAATAAGCCAGCCAGAGCGGATGCCAGCGGTATAATTACTTCTTTCCACTTTATACAAAAATCTAAAATATTTTTACCTACTTCCAAAGCTTTTACCATTCCAGCTGCTAATTTTTCAGCCCACTTGGTAAAAGTTCCATTTTCCTGCATTTTTACTAGCCAGTTGGCTAAAGGTAGTAAAATTTTATCCCTTATCAGTTGAAACGGAGAGTTTTCAATAGCATTACCAAACTCATCCATTCCCGCTAAGGTTGCAAGTGCCGACTTGGTTACACCTTTAATTGTTGAAATAGCACCCTTAAAAGTCTTAGCTTGCTTTTCCATTGCACCGCCAAACTTACTATTCATCAACTCAAATAATGCTCTATTAAATAATTTTAAATCTTTAATTTGTCCACTATTATTAAAAAGCTCCCCATATCCTTGCAACTTAGCAAAATCTCCCACCATATCTTTTTTTATTCCAAATTCTTTTAGCCTCTCTAGTTCTCCAGTTTGAGCGTCTGCAAGTGCCTCTACTGCTTGATCAAAGCTTTTACCCATTCCAGCTGCCATATCTCCAATCATTTCCAGATATGTTCTGTTTGTACTTTTAAGTATCCTATCCCCCTCCATCCCGTAGGATTGTAGTTTTGTCATAGCTCCTACTACTTCCTCGGTTTCGAAAGGTGTTCTATTAGCAAAACGCCCTGCCCACGCTAGCTTTTTTTGAGCTTGTACAGGGTCTTTCAAAACAGTTTCAAGAGTGTTACGGTACTGCTCCATAGTTGCAGCTCCCTCTATCCCTGTTTTAATAATCAGCCCTGTTCCTAACATAGCCAGTAAACTTTTTATTTTACTAGTTAGCCCGTCAGCCTCTTTTTTTGCTTTTTCAAAAGCTGCTGTTGCATAATTAGAAAAGCGTTTAAATTGTGTTCGAACTGCTTGTGAAAATCTAAAATTTCCAATTCTTCTCATTTTTTCCGCAACTGTTTGAAAAGCCTTACTTCCAAAGCTTTTTATACTTGAAAAAACTTTTATAAAACTACTCTTTGTTTTTCCTGCAAGTGCTTGAAAAGTCTTATTTCCAAAGTTTTTTATATTTGAAAAAGCTTTTATAAAACTACTTTCAATTTTTTCAGTATCTGCATTTTCTGTATTAACAGAAAGAGGGGCTTTTATCTTATTTTTCAACTCTTCATAACTTTTACTTATCTTTTTTAAAGTTTCAGCCCCATCTCCAAGCACTGAAAATTTTATTGATAGAGACTGCAAATTCATTTTTACCCCCCTCTTTCTTTATTTACTCTGCTTACATAATCATTCCACGCTAACGTTAGCAGCATCTCCTCTTCTATACAAAGCTCTGATATACTTTTATTGAAATAATTAGTTTTCAAACGAAAGCTCATATCAAATCTATTTTGTAATCTCTTCCGCTGCTGCTCTAGCTCTGTCTGTGAATAGAAAGGGCGTACTTTGAAATTCTCCTATTAGTTCTACAACATTTCCTAATATTTCATAATCCATATCGAAAAAATTTAAAGAACTTGCCTGTCTCGGATATGCTACAAAAGTACTTAATACTTTTTCTATATCTTTAGCCTCTCCACTTTCTGCCCCTTTCAAGACTTTTTCTGCTACTTGTAAAGCTACTCTCTCGATTCTAAAAGGTATTTTTTCTAATTCAAATTTTTTAGTAAATATCTCTGCTGTAAACTCTAAAGCTCCAAGCCCCTCTGGTTTAAATTCTACACTCTCAAATTTCTCTATTATTTTTTTTATTTTTCCTATATTTTTTATTTTCTCCATTATGCTAGCACCTCTCTACAATTTGCACAATTTAAAGTAAATTCTCTTGTTTCAGTTTCTCCATCATTTGTCAATTCTCCCTTATTAACTCCAACCTCTCCAAGCGTCAACCCTCTTGAGTACTCTCCTACTGAACTATCTTTAAAAAACCCAGCTAGCATTGTACCTGTTTCCGCTGCATTTAATAAGATAAACTCATCTTGAGTACCTGTTTCTACAGTAACAGTTATTGTCGCGTTCGGGTCAGGTGTATATATAACTCTCCTAGACCCGTCCAAATTTTTCTCGCTTAACTTTGTAGTTTCTCCCGCTTGTGATATATTTATACTTCTAACTTTTTTTAGCGTGTACCCTGCTAAAATTAAAGTTTTTTTACTCATATCTACACCCATTTATCTCTCCTCCTTATGAACTTTTATTTACTACATCATTTGTAACTTTTAAAGTTAAATCAATGAAATATGCCCAGCCTCTTAATCTAAAAAGCACTTGTGGTCTTATTAATCTTTGCATTCTTTCCTCTTTAGATTGAGTGATTGGAGTTATTTTATATTCATACTTGCCATTTGCTTTTGCTATAATATTCTTCTTTCCCATTTCTTCCATAGTCGAATTTAGAGTATCTTCTAATAACGCATACCCATCCTCATCCTGTGGGAATCCTTTCAATATCATCATTTTTAAAAGATTTTCATTAAGATTTACTATTGCCATATCTAAAGCCGTAGTTTCATCTATATATGTTCCATCTAAAGCTTTTCCACCGTTTGCTACTATATAACCCTCACTTGTCATTTTTTCTACAAAAGTAATATTTTCTTTTGTTAAATCTTGCTTTTTACCACCTTTAACATCTGCTGTCACTCCAGCAAGTTTAACCAAGTTGCATTTACTTCCTGCCCCAGGGGTCACTACTGCCCCTGCATAACTAATAGCTTTATACTCTCTGCTATCTCCAGAGTTTGCTGGATTGTATATTGCTAAAACTCTTTCACTTTTTATTTTATCCGCATTTGTAAAAGGATAACTAGCTGTTTCAGCTATATATATTTTCCTATTTGCTACTACAATAGCCCTTAACTCTTCTATAAGTTCCGCACTATCCATTAGAGTTGTCAAAGCATACCAACTTTCATTTATTACCTCCGAAATTGCTGATACAATTTTAGCTCTATAGGCAGGTTCTTCCTCTTGAGCCTCTTTTGCTACTCCTAAAATTGAGAAAAAATCTGGTTGTAAGATATTTCCACTTCCATCTGTTTGGCTCAAAAATTGCGATGCCGCTTTATATGCTTTTGAATTATTACCAAACTCTACCTCTACCTCTTCTAGTGTAGTATAATATTTGAAGTCTGCATTTTTATCATCTGTAACTATTAATGTTTTGTTTAAGTCAGCTACAGTTAATGCTATTTCTTTATCTACTACTATTTTGATATTCTCTCTATAATCCGCCATTTGTTACCACCTCTTTATATTCATTGATGATATATTCAATCATTTCTATCATTTCCCCTTTTCTTTCTCCTGTTACATTCATATATTCGAATGTAACCTCGAAATTTCCACGCACATCATACATATTGCCAACCTGTTCGGGCAAGTATCTTATTTGTGAAAAGTTTTTTATACCGACGTCAATAAATCCGTACTCTTTTCGAAGTATGAAAATAATGAGTTCGAAAAGCTTTCGTGTGTAAATAAAATCATTGTTATCTTTCCCCTCATATATATCAAATTGTACGGTACACTCCTCTCTATACTCTGCTACTTCCTTATAGTTTTTTTTATCCTCTTCAAGTGTCCTTTGTGTAGCTTTTCCAAAGTCCTTACTTGTCTTGCTTATTACTTGCCAGGTAGAATAAGGTTTAGGCGGATGTGCCTTGTTTGAGTTAGCTGGTATTAATGGTATACCTAGTGTTTTATTGTACAACTTCATAATTTGCTTAATCATCTTTATCGCTCCGTCTTAGAATATAGAACTTTAAATCTGCTATATATCCATAATCTAATTTTTGAAATATTTTCCATTCTTTTCCATTTATCTCTACTATTTCCCCAAGTTCCAAATCCTCTTTAGTCCTTAAATCCATATCCTCAAGCGTGATAAAACCTTGAGGGTAGTTTTTTAAATCACGAGGGTTTACAGGCATAAATACTGCTTTTATTATCTTTGTTTCTGCTGCATTTTCTACCCATTCCCCCTCTATCCATTCCCCACCTTGTTTTTTTACTAAAACATCTGTAAGTAAGTGACCAGGTAAAAAAATATTGTGCATTTTATCCACCTCTATAATAATATTCACTTAAATGCTCTACAGTTCCATTCTTATCTGTTATCTGATACCTAATTGCTGCTATTAAAGCCCTTTCATCTAGCAAAATCCTAAAGTTATTAGCTCCCTTTTTTAATTTTGCTGTCATTGTACCTTTTTTAAGAGGTACAGCCCAGTGGGTTGCCCCTTGTATTTGCTTAATAATAAGCCCACATACAAAGTTACCTATGTGTATATATGCTTGTTTCCCAGTTAAATGCCCCGTCGTTACCTCTTTTATACGCTCATCAACATACTTTTTAATAGTATCTTTATTATGCTTTATAGCTCTACGCATAAAAGGACGTGCGGGTATATTATCAGTTCCAAACTCATTATATACAGCATACTCTAATATAGTAGCCCCGCTTTTATTAGTCTTATCCTTATCTATTGATAAAATCCCCATCTCAACTTTATGTGTTTGTAAATATTCAAGCTCTCTTGATAAGCTTAATAAATCCATTTACATCACTCCAAAAAGGTCTGTTATACCTCTTCTAAAATTTTCAGATTGTTGCACTTTATCTAAAAAAGTATATGATACATCTTTTAAGCTAAAACTTTTCAAACTCATTTCATTTGAAATCATTTCTTTTATTGTTGAAAAAATAAAATTCTGAATGTCGAAAGGTAGTTCCTCATACCCTGCTACATATTCAACTTTGACTATCTCACTTTGATGTATTTCAAAATCAAAAATTAATTTATGCTTATTCACTTTAAAATTTATTCTTTCGTTATCAATATAAGCGTTCGAAACGTTTTCGACGGGCTTTTTTTTCAAATAGATGATATTTGTACCCAATCCACTTACAAACTCTGTTAAAAACGATTTTACAAGGTCATAGCCTATTACTCTTTCTATCTTACAAATAACCCCTTTTATATAAAAATTCAAAATAGTTTCATCTGTTATACCAGTGACAGCTTTAGCCATCTCCATATCATATTTAAGCTCCATATTATACCCCTTTATTTTTTAAAGAAAGTAAGCTATTAAGCCCCTCCCTTTTTTACCAACTTAACAATGTACTCTGGTAGTTGTACTCCTACACCTATTAGCTTTTCAAGCCATAGAACTGTTAATCCTTTTTGAGTGATTTTATCCTCAATTCTTAAATCTAAGTTAGGGTTTTTTAGTCCTAACATTGCCATATTTAAGTTTGCAAAAATTCCAATGTAATCAGTATCAGCTGTTGCTTTCCCTATGTCTTTTATTCCTGCATTTTCTGTTTCTATAAGTTCCACTGGTCTACCCATTAGCTCTCTCACGCTACCTTTGTTTAAATCAGTCACTGTAAATCTTCCATCAGTAGCTTTAATTTGTGCTATTCTTTTCCAAGAAAGTCTACTCATATACCATTTTGCTGTTTCAGCTATTTCACTTCTTACACTGTAATATGCATCAAGTATAGAATCTTGTAGAGTCTGGTCAGTTGTAACATCTAATTTTGCTACTTGTGTTACTCCAGCATCTTTTAAAATTCCTTTAGGCTTGTTAGCTCCATCTCCTACAAAAATAGAGTTTGCAAGTGCTAATCCCATTGCATACTCTGCTCTTTTTAGTACGAAGTTTGCATATCCTATAAAGTTAGTAGCTAGTAATTTATTTGAAATAACAGGCATTACATACAGTTGATATAAATTGATTGTTACATTATCAAGTTTTGTAATTTCTGTTTTTTGTCTTTCCTCTTCCTCTCCTACCCAACCTGCCGCTGGTAATCCTAACATTTCCCTTGGAATGAAATAAGAGTTTTCATTTGTTGAAATAAACGATATTTCTTTTAATACAGGGTTGCTCTCTTGTATTCTTTCTAAGATAGTATCTGCATAATCTGGTCTAATTGCTGCTGCTGTATTTGTTGTTCCAGCTGCTGCTGCATCCGTAAATTGAATAGTCTCATCTGCATTGAAATAAGTTGATACTCCTACTCCTTTTTTCTCGATGATGTCATACATAGCTTTAAACTGTTCCGCTGCTGATACATCTTTTGCTGTAGGTTTATAGTCTGCTTTTAGTCCTTTTATAATCTCATTTAATTCATTGAATTGTTGCTCATACTTTGCAACTATTTCACTTTCTAAATTATTTTTAAACTCTTCGAATTTCCCTTGCATTTCTTTAAAAGCAAGTGGTAGTTTTTTTACTTCCTCGTCAGTTTGAGCCGTAAACATTTGCTCTTTGAAATTTTTAAAAAACTCTTCCATAAATTTTTTTAACTCTTCTTTGTTCATTGTTCCATCTCCTCTTTCGCCATCTTCATTCTCACTAAATACTCTTGTAATTTTGCTACCTTTTACAGCTGCCCTCGGTGTTATTGACCCCTCGTGAGCGTTAAACTTAGTTATATCAAAATAATATTTTGTTCCATTCCTATCTTTTACCTCTTTAGTTTCTCCCTCTTCAATCACTCCTCCAGCCGATAGTTCAAATTTTGCTCCCATTGTTTTCATTAAGTCATACAGAGCATATGCTTCTTTATTCAGTGCATTTCCTGCCTCATCTGTGCTTAATTGTAATTGAGCCGTTATTTTAAATCCCTCTGCCGTATCTACACCCGTACATGTTCCTACAGGTATATTCATATTGTTATGATTGTATAACAATAGCATTGTTTTACCCTCATTAGCTTTCATACTTCCAGCTTTAAATCTGTAGTAGCCGTGTGCTAAATTCTCGTGTTGATACTTCACTAGTAAGCCCTCAAAGCACCCTTTTTTATTTTCCTGCTCTTTAAATTCCTCTAGTGAGATACTAAAATTTATTTTTTCATTCAATCCTGGCATTTTTACACCCCTCTCTTTTTATCTGTATATCTGCAAGCAATTACAACGTACCACTTCCGAGGCTGGTAGCTCTGCCCCGTGAGGTGCTTGTGTTGTTATTCCTTTACCTAAATTCCAGAGTTCATCTATTTTTATCCATCTACCATTTAAAGCTTTATGATTTTCTCTATAAGTCTTTTTACCACCTAGATGTACCCAGCCTTTTTCTTTCATCTTTGCAGCCTTTGCGGTGTTGTAAGTAGTTGTATTGATAGAACTAGCTGTTTCTGTTCTAGCTATTGTATCCGCTCTATACTCACTCATTCCTACTACACTCTTTTGTATCTCTTCAACCATTGTTTTCCTACTCCAACCAGCTGCCTGCCCCTCTTCTATGAGCTTATTCAAACTCTTTCTAGTTGTTTCTGTTATTCTTTTTACTTTCTCTGCTGCGTGCTTTTTATTGTAATTCTCTAAAACATAATCTCTAATCCCTTTTATAATTTTGCTAGTCAGCTTTTTTTTATAGAGTGTCTTGAAACAACCAATAGTTTCATCCAAGTTATATAAAAATATTATTTCAAGTGCATCCTTTATTTCTCTTGCAAGGTATTCATAATTTATTGCAATTATTACCTTTGCCTCTTCATCAGCATATTTTTGCCCATTATCTTTTAAAATTTTGTCTGCAAAATCCAAAAATACTTTTTTTATCTTTTTTTTACTCCTAGTTGTCAATCTTTTCTCTAAGTTCCTCATCTCTTTAATGTGCTGTCTATATCTTTTCATTAAATATCATCTTCTTTTTCTTTTTGAGAGGTATCTGGTTCCAGTATCTCATCTAGTGTCATATCTCCAGAGCCTACTAAAATAACATCACCTTTTTCTCCTAAATCTTTTAGCTCCACATCTGTTAACTTAGAAAGTAGACGCCTATATTCATTAATAGAAAGTCTATTCTTTACACCCTCAAGGTTTTTTATAACTTCCCCTATATCCTCTTTTAACTCATCTATTCCTGTTATGTCATAATCTATCAATTCCCCATCTTTTAAATAGTCACGAAATAAGTAATTAAGCCATCCTTTTAAGTTGTTTAAAAAAGGTATAATCTCATCTTTATATAACTCTTTTTTAGCGTGTCGCCTATTCTCATAAGTAGACTGCCCACCGCCTACCAGTTCCGCAGGTACTCCCGTCGCTATTGCCGTACGTTCAAAAGCTTTTTGCTCTCCTATGTTCCAGTCGGTGTCTGTCGGGCTTTTAGTTATATCTTGATACTTTAAGTTTGACCCTGTAACCATAACTTTTCCAGCGTTTTCAGCTCCGCCAAAACTTGCTGTATACTTATCTCTTATCTCATCCCTGTCATCTTTATCTACAAAGCCATCAGCTGTAAATAGTCCTCCAGGTCTACCCAGATTTTTTGCCAAGTTCCAGTTCCAAATCCAAGCCCTTTTTACATAAGCACCCCAAAGAGCAAAAGCATTTTGCTTGCTGTATCCACTCCCTATGTTTCCCTGAGGTATCCCATCTTTGATGTTATTGTAATCAGGACTTTTTATCCACATAAAGTTCTCAAGCTCTTCCCCGACTACTACCCTATGAGGATATATAATCTCTATTCTGCTTATATTATTTCCTGCAAAATAAACTGTAAAGTTATTAGGATTATGAATATATAAGTCTGGCTTAAATCCTCTTAATCCTTTTACAACTTCAAGCAATACACCATTGTTGCTACTTTCATACCAGACTAAAAAGTAATCTAAAAATTCAGAGAAAGAGGTATTTTTATTTATCATAGAAAATATTTGAGCCAAAGGATGTCCTATCATCTTTTCTTTAGTTCCCTTAGTTTCCTTATAAACTGCAAACTCCACATTTTGACACGCCTTTATTTTTTTACTCATTGCAAGCATAAAAGTCTCTTGCTGCGTCAATGTATTTACATATTCCCCGCTATTAAAACTTTCAGCCTCTACCCCGTAGGCTCTAGTTCGCCTTTTGAAAAATAGTTTCAAAATATCAAATCTCATTTTTTTACCTCTTTAAATATCATAAGTATATTTACCTTTCCCCATCTCTCTCTCAAAAGCATATCTAGTCGCGTCTATTGTATGATTGTCCTTATCCTCTAGTCGCGGCATTGGATTACCATCCTTATCAGTAGCATAATCTACCGTCTGAAATTCGCGGGCTATATTAGGTGTTCTTTTAGGGTCTATTACAATAGCCTCTAAATCTCCCAGCCATTTCTCTCCATACTCAACTGAACCTTTACCTTTTTTAGCTCCCCAAGCTGATATCTCATTATCCCTCAAATCATCTATACTCTTAGGCTCTGCACTATCACAAGTAACAGGTTCATCATAATTTTTAGAATTTATATAATCAGCTAACATTTGATTACTTCTTTTTACTCCATAATACTCATCCAGAGCGTATATAGTTCTTTTCTTTTTACAGTATCCCCATCTTACAAAAGCCACGGGGTCTACTCCATACCCCCAGTCAATCCCTTGCCTAATAACTGAAATATTAGCCTCATCAACCTTTGTAATTTCCCTTATTTGCAAGTTAGGGAAAGGAATGATACCGTTACCTATTGCCTCTCCTAAAAACTCGTGTCTATACTTCAATTCATTTCTTTTTTTAGTGTTGTCGGCATCCTCTACGAACTCATCAGAGATATATTTATTCTCTAAATAAGTAGAATGATGTACAAAAGTATTCTCATCAGTTGTACCAAACCCATACCGCTTATTTACCCAGTTCAATTTTGATTGGGGCGGATTATAAGAGAAAAAGCCTTTATACTTTAGCCCTACTGGTAGCTTACCCCTAAAGATTGACTTTATAACAGTTTCCACCTCTGCCTCTGTTTTGAACTCTGCTAGCTCTTCAAACCAAAAGTAAGCTAAAGGATAATCTGCTGTTTTGATAGATTTTATTTTTTGAGGATCATCTACTCCTAGAAAAATAAATTTATTTCCACGCTCTCTATAGACAATTTCTAAAGGGTTTTTTTTCAAAATAAAATACTCTTCTACCCCTAGTACTTGTATAGCCCATTTAATTTGCTCATATACAGACTTGCTAAGTGTTTCAGCCACTTTTCTAAAACATACGATATTTACTTCCTCAATTATCAAACTTAATACAAGCATTAAAGCTATATGAGAGGATTTAGCCGACCCCCTACCACCTTTTAAAATATATCTAGTGTATTCGTTATTCTTCCACTTTATCCACACTTCCCAAAAGTTCTCGTTCAGCAAGTTCGACACTTTCAGCGTGTTTCTTTTTAAGATTTTTGTAGGTAATGTCATCAATTATTAGCACCCCCCTCACTTGCTCATCTTCCAGCTGCTGCTCTTCCTCTTTATTGCTCCGCTCGCCTAAATTCTCTAATACCTTAGAGACTTTCAATAAAGCATCTGCTACTTTTGGATCTAGCAACCTATCTGGATTTTCGGATATTTCTATAAGTAACTTTTTATGTGACTCATCTATAATACCTGCCATATCCTTAGAGCTAAAGTCTGCCACTTTTTTACTCTCTTCAAATCCTAAAGCCTCATTTTTAATCCAGCGGTATATTGTACTTTTTCCTACTTTTAAAACTTCCGCTATCTCGCTAGCACTTTTACCCTGCACAAAAAGGCTTTTAGCTTTTTGTTGTTGTAGTGTTAACCCATTTTATCCCCCCCTTTTATAAGACAAAAATACTCGGCTTTATTTACAACTTTCCCAAAACTTGAACGCTTGTATTCTTTGATTTTGAAATCACATTCGAAATTATTTCGAAGTAACTTTGCTAGATTGTTTTCAACACTTCCAAAAATTAAAAAGACATTATTTTTACCAGTATTATTTTTAATAAAATTGACAACTCTTTCATCGTCTTGTGTTGTCCATTTTACACCAGCATTCGTTACGTAATCATAACCTACAAATCCCTGTTCATCAGTTGCTATTTTTTGAATATACGGCGGATCTAAAAAAATAAAACTGTTTTCAAACTGCCAATTTTCATCAAATAACTCTGTCTGTATTTTTACAGTATCTAAGGCTTTTATGTATTCTTTGAATTTTTCTGTCTTATCAACACTGTAAAAAGCACTTGCTAAGCTTGTTCCCTTGCCATCAAATCCAAACATTAATTTTAAAATTTCTTTTTCCTCTTCTGTAAAAGGGCTTTTACTAGCTTTTTTTAGAGGTTGCCCACAGCATTCACAGATAGCTACAAATATACTTTTAAATCTTCTTTTGTATTTTTCAAACTTCTCTTTGTCACTTTGATATATCAATCTTGAATTTTCTATTTGCTCACCTTGTGTTATGTACTTTAAAGCTCTTTCTCTTAATTCTAATACATTTTTACATTTTAAAAAGTTTTCCAAATTGCTATCTTTTACATTGACTAATACTCTCAAATCAGAGTATGTATTTTTGAGATTTAAAGGAATCTCCATAGCTCCACCAAAGAGATCTATAAAATTCTCTCTTCTATTCTCATCAAATACCGCTTTTATCTCTTTCCAAAATTTTCCTTTACACCCCATATATGCAAAAGGTTTTTTTATCATACTGCTCACCTCACAAGCATTTTACTATACTTTTTCAAAAAAATTTTTGAATAGTGGAGAAAATGGGAATAATTGAAACAATAGGTAAAAGAACATAAAAAAAAGAACCTAGAATAAGGTTCCTTGATTACACTTCTTTATTTGATATATACTTTTTATTTCTGTTGCCTCTTCGAATAGTTCTATGCTTTCTACCGCTACGCTCCAACTTCCTTTTGCTTTACCCACTCCCTTGTGATAACGTCCGCCTAGGCGTCCATCTTGTAACATATTATATATTGTTTGAGTTCCTACATTTAATTTCTTAGCTGCCTGCGTGACTGTTATATACTTAGTTCTGTTCATCTTTGCACCTCTTATCATATATTTCTACATTTTTCCTAATAGCACGATTTTTAAAAAAAAACAACTAAAATTTTTTTAAAAAATTTACATATAAAAAAACAGCCTTTAAAATAAAGACTGTTTTTTGTATAGCTGTTTTAATTCTTTCGCTTTATCAGCGTATACTCTGTAAAAGGTTGCTTTCGATACTCCGATTTTTCCTCTTATTTTTTCATTGCTAAGTTTAAAATTGTTTCTTATGATCTCTTCTAGCTTTAAAAATTTATCCTTTTTCGAGGTTGTGCATTTCTTATATGTGCCACCTTTCCTTTGCCTTTTGACTTTTAAAAGCTTTTCTTTTAGTACTGTATCATCTTCTTTGAGTAGAGAGATTATATAATCTCTCTCACTCTCTGTAATTATTATTTTCATAACTTCTTTTTTAATTTCTCCAATGCCTTTTTTTCTCTTAGTCTGATATACTCTGCACTATATCCCAGTTCCTTGCCTATCTTTCTAAGTGTCTTGCCCTCGTAAAATCTAGCTTTAATTATACTTTTTTCTAAAGTGTCCAGTTCTTTCTCTATTAGTTGCTCTAAATCTATTCTGATTTCTATACTGCCATCACTTTTAGCTGTCACTTTTTCATAGTCTCCCAAATTCCAAGCTAGCTCCATTTTGATTAAAGTATTGTATGTTTCTTTATCCACTTTGAGCTTTTTCATTTTTTCATCATCACTTATTTTAATGTCCAGAGATTTTAATTTTTTGTATTTTTCTATAAGTCCATATGCTGCCCCATATTTATATCTCATTCTATTTCGTGATACTGTTTGCCTAATCCAAATAGCTACATAGTTTAGAAATGGACCTTTTTTATTGTCATACTTTTCAATAGCTTTAACAAATCCAAATATTGCCTCTTGAAATCCGTCTTGAGTGCCGCCAAATCTCTTATTTATATAGTGTATGAATCTTATATTTCTTTCTATTAATTGATTTCTTGCCTCTATATCTCCAGCTTTTGCTTTTTTTAAAAGTTTCTCATTCATTATACCCTCACTTTCTATATAAATAGTACTTAATGTTTTCTCTCTTAAAACATAATCTTTTATAAATAGCTCTTAGTATCCTCATTATTCCACCCCCTCAAACACTGTTAAACTTTTTTTAAAACTCCTCACTAATCTCTAAATTATTAATATTTTTCAATTTTCTAACCAGAGCTAAACTATTAGGAAAAATTGCACTATATAGCACTATATTAGCTCTCTCTATCTCTTCATCAAATCTTTTTAAGCCCTCTTTCTTCCCCCAATTTTTTACAAACGCTTGTTTTAAAAGAGGTCTTTTATTTTTAGCATAAAAATTTTTTACAATCTTGTACCAGTATTTTTCTTTTCTCTGGTCCTCTTCAGCTAATATAAATTTTTTATCTATAGCTAAAATATATTTTATTTCCCCTTTAGACAAACTTGGTATTATTTGTAGTGTATCATCTCCACAAGTTAGCTCCAGGTATTTCTTTTTAAGTGTTCCCACTTCATAAACTAATAAATCTAATTTTTTTAAAAATCTATCTTCTATTTCTTTATTTGTTAAATCTAGAATCATTTAGATACCTCTTCCCACATTAATTCTACTAGCCAAAGTAGTCCAGATATTGCCAACGTCAAGACAAACTTGAGATACCCCTCTGTCAAATTAAAATGTATATGATAAGTAATAAAATCAAAAAGTTTCTCTAGTGTTATCACTACAATGCCTGCTTGTGCTATATTTTTTATCCATCTCTCAAATTTACTCATCTTTTTTCTGCCACTCCTCTATCTTTTGCAAAGCTGTAATAAGATTGTTATACTCTTTTTTAGTCAAACTGTAGATACTTACATTTCTACCAGTTTGCTCCTTGATAAACTCTTTTTTATCTTTGTTATCTCCAAACACTCTTTTAAATAAGATATTAAACTTTGCTACCTGTTTGCCTGTGCCTTTATCTTCCGCTACTAATTCTTTTAAAATTTTTATGAGTACCGAGGCTTGTGCCTCGGTTAACTCTTTGCTACTCTCTTTATTAAATCTAGCATTTAATATAGTTCTATAATTCTCATCACTTATACCCGCTTGGCTCTTTAGCACGTGTATATATTTAATTGCTTTCTTTTTCTCCAATTTCATCAGCTCCCTCTACGCTAGTCATAGAAAGCGGTACAACTCTTTTTATACCCTTATCATCTACATAACTAGCTGTTAAAAATGTCGAGGACTTGGCAGGCTTATACGCCTCTTTTATGATGTGTACCCCCTCTGTTAGTTCTTCATCATCTATATTATTAGCTATTCTCTCAAGTTCCAGTACTCTACTAGCCTTTAAATTACCATTTTTATCTTTTTTTAGTAGTAAGTTTATAAGCTCTTCAAGCTCTTTCTTTTCCCCTAGTGTCACTCTTGAGATGTAATTTTTTACCTTAGCAATTCCAGAGTGTACTGTATCATCAAAGTTGTCAATCACTCTATATCCCATTGTCACGCTGAACTTTCCATCTTTAGTTGTAAAAGTGTGACTTTGTTGATTTTCTTTAACTCCAAATAGTTCCGCTTTTAGCTCTAGTATTGTCGAAAAGTCCTCGAACGCCTTTGATTTTTCATTCGAAAGCATTTCTGATATTTTCTTTAATACATCAAATTTTTCTCTTACTTTCTCATCTACTAAGTTTTTGTAATCCTCAATTCTTTGTCTTTTTTCCTCTTTTTCTCTTTTTTGTTCCTCTTCCAGCTTTCTCATTAGTTCCCTTTTTTCTGCTGCCGTCATTGTGCTTAAATCCATCTTATTTTTCCTCCTCTACTTTTGCATTAAAAATAACCTCATTAATTTCAATTAGACGCCCCTCAAGCAATGCTTTTCTTGCTGCTGTTTCTCTATCTAAATCTTCTAATTGTTTCATTAATACATTTTTTTTATTTAGCCACTGTTTAAACTCTAGTTTTGTAATTATCATTTTTCCCTCCATTACGCTATCATTTTTTACACTAACACTTTTTACACTAACATTTTTTATTTATATCAGCTAATAAATTTCTAATTTCCTCATTAATTTCCTTGTATCTATCTACACTCTTAAAATTCCCTCTATTAAACGCTTGTATCATCTCTTTTCTTTTTATAATTAGCTTAGCAAGCTCGTTAAGCTCACTATCCAAATTTATAGCTTTTTCTCCAAGTTCCTCTCTCAATACTTCCTTTGTCATTTCTGTCATTATTATGTTTCTCATTTTTCCTCCTTATATAGCTAGCACTACTGCTGCCCTTTTGATATATTCAAGTTGTATTTTCTCATCTACAAAACTATTTGCTAAATCACTTGCTAGTGTTAACAGAGTTGAAATCTGTCTTATGCTTGCACGACTGGCATTATATAAATACCCTACCATTTCCTGTAACTCTTTATCAGTGTAAAGCTCTACATCATTCTTTAAAAATCCTAATACTATTTTCTCTACATCATCCAGTGTGGGCTCTGATAGACTCAAGTTTGCTACTGCTCTACTACTTAGATACTCGTAACCTTGTCTTTGTGAGTAAACTTTACTTTTTAAAGTATTTGTTCCTACTATCACTATACCTACACCTGTTACGTCTCCAATACTTCTTATATTGTCAATTACTTTATTATCTAAGTGTTCTCCCTCATCTATAACTATGATTGTTTCCGTGAATTTTATCTCTTCTTTTATTCTGTCTTTCAACTGTTGAGTGGTTCCTACAGGCGGTATTTTTAAAGCTACTGCCATTTTCTTAATCATTCCAGCGATTGTAATTCCACTTTCTGCTGTTACCAGCACTCCACGCCCGCCATAATTTTTTAACCAATTCTGTATTGCGTGAGTTTTCCCAATTCCAGGACGTCCATAGATATATCCTATCTTAGCACTCTCTGTTAACCCCTCAATTACATTAGATGCCACAAACTTTTGAATAACTCCCATTAACCAGTTGACTTTTTGTACGATGTCAGTTTCAGCTGTAAAGTCTATCCTACGCATTTTTTTCTTATGTCTACTTAAAAAACTCTCCACTTTTTCTGCCAAGCTATTAATATCTCCTTTATAAGTACCATTTCTGAACTCACTTAAAGTACTTGCTCCAATATTCATAGCCTTTGCCATTTTAGAATATGATAGTTTTTTTTGCTCTGCGAACCTTTCTAGTTCTCTTCTTAATTTTTCAATATCCATTTTTTCCTCCCATATCATTTATTTCTATAAAAACGCCTGGTGCTACTTCTACCTGCTGTTTTTTACCTTTGTCATCTATTACTACTGCATCCTCTATCTCTTTATGCTCTAACTTGTTTCTATTTTGTTCAAGCACTAAGTTATCATTGAACGCCCAATCTATTACGCCAGTTTCCTCTCTAATTTCTTCTTTTACTCCGATTATCTCTTTTTCTAACTTTTTAATTCTTTTTACTCTTTTCTTATGCTCTTTTATTGCTGTTACATCGTTCCATCCTGCCGCTTGTAACTTGTCAGCTTTACACAAAAATTCTCCAGTGTTCAAATATACATAGATACTTTCTAAATTATGAGGATCATATTTTATCTTTACCCGCTCACCCTGGTTATAGTATAGTAAATCGTGTATGTATGTATTACCAAGGTACTCAATCCCATTTTGTTGTACTGTTCTTAGCTCTTCATATAAAAACAATAATCTTAATTTATCTGGACTTATCATCTGTCTATTTCCCTCTGGACATTCCTCATTATATATTTCCAGAGGTGTCCTGTTATTCATTCCACGCCCTCTATGAGCCTTTAATCCTGCAGCTCTTCTTAAAGCATAATAGAAATGATTTTTCTTTTCTATCCATCTTTCTATATATCTTTCAAGTTCCTCTTGCTCTAATAGTTGTCCTTTTGATAATTTTTGCATTCCAAACCCTTTCATATGTTCGGGTCTTTCCACAATATTTCCACCTTTATACGTCAAACTATCTTTCGTAAAACTCTCTTTGAAATCCACAAACCATCTTTCTATGTGCTTAGCTTGTGCGTTGTATGGTAAAGCGTGTCTCACTTTTAGCCCTAAAGTTGCATATATCCCGTCCAGTTCCTCACTGCCTTTTAAAACCTTAGATTTATAAGCAGCTCCATTGTCTGTGTATAACCCCTTAGGCATTCCATACTTTTCAATTCCTCTTTTTAAAGCTATTGCTATAGCCTCACTTGTTTCGGTCCAAGCAAGTGTCCATCCTGTAATTAACCTACTTTTTACATCTATCCACACTATTATTTTAGGACTTCCAAAGTATCTCTCGCCATTAGCTTTCTTTTTATTTCCTCTGTAACACATCATTTCTAAATCGTGTCCGTCAGACATCCATATATCTCCAGCTTTTATATCATCGTAACTTCTTACAATGTAAGGACTATGTGCATCTTTAAACTCTTTTTTCCCCATTCTAGCCTTGTCTTTTTCGATGATATTAATATCATTATTTAAGTAATTTCTAAGTGTTCCATATCCTATTACTTTTTCTCCAAAAGTTTCAAGCACTTTCTCCCACACCACTGTCATCTTTGGCTTATTTTTATTAAAATAAAGACTTTTAGCCAACTCCAGTACCTCTGGTGCTACTCTTCTTACACCTTTATTTGTGCCGTGTCCACTTGCCAATGCTAAAGGGTTATCTAAGTTTTTTTTGTAGATCCCATGCCATCTTCTTAGAGTTGATACAGATACACTCTTTATATTTTCATACTGTTGTGGGTATTTTGTAGGTATCTCATCCACAAACTTTCTTATTATCTCTTCCTTACTTCCTGCCCACTCTTCGTATGCCTCTTCTAACTTAATACACAATATATACCTACTATTAGCTACCCGCTGATTCCACGCTGGTAACTCATCCACTGCTGTAGCCTCTCTTTTTAACACTGTCCTAGTCACTAGTTTTTTATCTTTATTCTCTTTTTTCTTTTCTTGCTCAATTCTGTCTAAGTACGCTTTTATATCAGAGGCTAGATATTTATTTTTATATATTCTCCCCTCTTTTACTTTTCTTACCGCCCAGTTTTCAGCCTTTGCAAGCCTTAGAATTTGTGTTCTCTCTTTTTTTAATAGCTTTTCGAGGTCTTTTATTTCATATTCTTTTACTGTTACCAATTCAAAAGCCCCCTTTAAAACAGTTTTACCCCCAGTGTTTCCTCAATCTTTTTCTCTGCTGCTACATCTTTTGTTGCCGCCTCTCCTCTTATTACTCTATATGCCTTGTTAACATTTATTTCCGCCATTTCACAAAACTCTTTTAATGATAGCCCCCTATCCAATAAAGCTTTTTGAAATTCTTTAAAAGTCTTATCTCTACTTTTAATACTCGCTGGTGTTCCATCTATCATACCCCACACCTCTGCCTCACGCTCTTCTAATTCTCCATTTTTTAACTTGTTCAGTTCATACTGTGATAGATTTAAGCTCTGTTTGATATTTAGCCAATCAATTTCTGCCTCAATCATTGCTTTTCTTAATAGCAATATTCTTAGAGCATTTTTTCTATATTTTTCCGTTCTCTCTGCTACACTTTTCATTTTTAAGCTCCTTTTCTAGTTTTAATATCATTCTTTTATATCCCTTACTATCCACCCTCATATGCTCCAGTAGCCCTTTTATAAAAATTTCTCTTGTCATATCCCCCTCCCTGTGATACAATGAATTATTGATTTTTTTATTTTTTTCTTAGTGCAAGGTAGCAGCCCTGCACTTTTTTTATTTTTCTAAATAGTCATAACCTGCCCGCCTATAATACTGTCTTAAACTTCCTAAATCCTTAACTTTTAAATAATCAGCCGCCTCTTGTTCATAGCCTTTTTTTAAAAATTTTTCCAGAGCGATGCTATGTCTTAAATCATTAAAACTATACATTTTACCTAAAAATTTTTTTGTATTCTCACGATTTATATGCCTTAAATTAGCCTCCTCGCATTCAAATAACTTATCATCTGTTTCTAAGTATCTTCTATCTACATAGCTAAATATCTCCCTAGACAGTTCCTTACTTACTTTATACCCTTTTATCTCTTCCATCTTTATATCTCTAACTTTTATAGCTGCTAATTCTTTTGTTGTCATTCCTGTTTCAAATAGTATTTTGTAGATAATTTTTTCACGTCTGGTTACACTAGCTATTAGTTTTTTTACCTCTTTTAAACTTAAAAAATCTTTCTTTGCAAACTCTCTTTTGTATTTTCTAATATTTTCAGCTATATTTAAGCCTAAAATATCTGTAAAAAATAGTTCTAAGGCATTGAGATACACCAACACTGTATTAGTGCTTACAGTATTTAATTTACTATCTAAATATCTTGTTACATCCTCTCTTTTTATCTCAATAGCCTCTTTATCTGTTGCCTCTAAAAAATCTTTTACTATTTTCAAGTAAGCATTTTCTGTTTTAAGACTATACCCTCTGTATCTCATTTCTGTTTTAAAACTTATCAAGTCCACGAAATACTTACTACTATCTTTCATTACTCCTCTATCTCCTCTCCGTATACTGCGTCTATTACCTCATTGACTGTTTCTATTACTTCATCAACTTTTTCTTTTATCTCTTTTATATCTTTTTCTATTACTTCAATCTTATCGAACTTATCTTTAGCTTTCGAAAGATAGCTTATTAGCTCTTCCAGCTCCTCATCTCTTTTTATAATTAAGTTAGCCATCTCATCTAGCTTTTTATTAGTAGTCAGTGCCATACTGTTGCCTATTGTAAGCTCGTTTTTTCTAAGCTTAGTTATAAGCGTCCTAGCAAAACGCCTAAAGCTTTTAGCTCTCTCTGTATTAGCTAAGAAAGCTACCTCATATATACCCTGCTCGTTGAAAAATCTCTTTTCTCTTCTCTTAGGTATTCCGTTTTCAATATTTACAATCTCTTTTACACACGAGAACTCTAACCCTTTGAGTTCTGGGTTTCTTTCAATTATCCTTTCAATCGCTCTTTTCTCGCTATATCCTAGTGCTTTCGACAGCTCATCAATACTCATTTCTAGCTGGTTGTCCACTATATTTATTTGTAGTTCCGTATTCTCGAATTTGACTATATTAAAAGTATCTTTCATTGTATTACTCTCCTAATTTATCCTCATTGTGAAATTTCCAAATTTTGTATACTCGTGAAAAAATCTTAACTTAACAGTTCCTACCGCTCCATTTCTTTGTTTACCTATAATTACCTCTGTTATCCCCTTGTCTGCACTATCCTCGTTATAGTAGTCATCTCTATAAAGAAAGATTACTATATCAGCATCCTGCTCTATTGCTCCACTCTCTCTTAAATCTGATAACATTGGTCGCCTGTCTGCTCTGCTTTCCACGGCTCTTGATAGTTGTGATAGAGCTACCACTGGTACATCTAGTTCCCTTGCCAAACCTTTTAAAGCTCTTGAGATTTCAGATATTTCTTGCTGTCTGTTCTCACTTTTCCCACTACTTCCCTTTATAAGTTGTAAATAGTCTATTAGTATCATATCCAGCTTACCTGCTGCCTTTAGCCGTCTTGCTATTGTTCTTATCTCCATTACATTTACATTGGGTAAGTCCGCTATATTTATCTCTGTATTAGATAGTTTCATACTTGCAAGCCCTAACTTTCCCCAGTCATCTGGATTTAAAAAACCATTTCTTATCTTTTGTAATCCTATTCCTGCCTCTATTGACAAAAGCCTTTGCAATAACTGTGAACTAGACATTTCCAAGCTAAATAGTAGCACCCCTTTTTTGCTCTTTACTGCTGCATTTAGAGCTAAGTTTAAGGCAAAAGCTGTCTTTCCCATTGCTGGTCTAGCAGCTAAGATTATCAAGTCCGAGGCGTGGAATCCACTTGTCATCTGGTCAAATTCTGTAAATCCAGAAGATATACCAGTGGCTGTACCTTTATTTTGACAAGCTTTCTCAAGTCTTACAAATTCCCTAGATATTATCTCTTTTAAACTTATCAAATCCTTATTAGTAGTAGTTTCACTTATCTTAAATATTAGCCCCTCTGCTTTATCCAGTATGCTATCTACTTCCTCATATCCCTCATATGCCATTTCTACTATCTTAGTTCCTATATCTCCCAACTGTCTTAAAGTAGCTTTTTCTTTTACTATCTTTGCATATTCTAGGATATTTGCGGCGGTAGGTACATCTTGGATTATCTCAAATAAAACTCCCTCATCTATCTCATCAAACTTTTTATTTTTCTTTAATTGATTTACAAGGGTAACAATATCTATATTAGTATTGTTATTGAATAGTTCCAACATTCCCTCGAATATAGTTCGATGACTCTTTGAGTAAAAATCATTTACTCCTAAAATCTCAACTATATCTCCCAGTACCTCTGGTTTTAATATTATTCCACCTAGAACTGATTTTTCAGCCTCTAAGCTTTTTGGAATCTCTTTTAAATTTTCAAGTTTCATTTTGCACCCCTTTATTTTATTTAAGTTTCCAACCTATTTTTTAAAGGACTGCCTCTTATAAACGTACCCTCTAAAATCCTTTTTAACGGCTTTATTTTATGTTTGCCTTGTGTTATTACCTTTTTCATTTTTAAAGGCTTTAAAACAGCTTTTATTTTTTTAATCTCATAAGCTACCATTATTTCAGAGTTTTCAACCTTTTCAGTTGTTTCTATATCATCTAGTTCATCTCTAAAATCTTCTATCAATCCATCGTTGTTATATCTCCAAAGAATATTACAATTTTCATCTAGTATCTCTACAAAGTAGAATTTTATACCCTTAGCATATCTAAATGCGTACGCCTGTGCCTCTTCGAAAGTATCCCAACTTTTAGTAGTGCATTCTACTTTGTCATTTTCATTGCCATATTTGAACCAGTATCTATCTGTGTAGAACTTAGCCATTTTCTTGCCCCCTCTCTTTTGAAATCTTTCAATTTATTTTTTTTATATATTTTTATTTCACACACTCTTAAAAAAATATAATTTCAGATAGAAATTATATCGAGATTTAATTTAAAATTTTATTCTGCACGGATTGTGCGTGCGTCTATAATATGTTATAATATATTTATAATAAACTACCATAACAATTTGTTATATGTTTAACTTTTTGTTATCTTGATAAAGTTATATCATAACATTTTGTTTTTGTAAAGTGTTTTTTTGAAAATTTTTATTAGTGAGGTGTTATCAATTTGTTTGATGTAGGAAAAAGATTAAAAGAAATTAGAGAAAATAAAGGAATTTCACAGGATAAACTCGCCAAATTGTTAGGTATAAGTAAAGTAGCTGTTTCGAATTATGAGGCTGGACGTAGAAATTTATCAATAGAAAAGTTAGAAGAAATTTTAAAACATTTAGACTGCTCATTAAAAGATTTTTTCGAAACAACTCATTCAAATGATATAAATAATAACAACACAGAGGAAAAAACAGTATTGAAAAAATATAATAAAATACCTATCGTTCCTTTAAGACTTGAAATAGAGCCAAACCCTAAAAATTGTACTGATTTTTTTGATGGGGCTGAAATAGAAGATTTTGTTATGCTCCCTAAAGATTTGATAAAAGATTGTGATTTTTCAATTTTTATGAGTGGAGATAGTATGCTCCCTACTTTAAAATCTGATGAATTAGCACTAGGGAAAAAAAGCAATTTTTTATCTAACGGAATGTTAGGCTTGTTTGAATTAAATGGCGTATATTTGATAAGAAAATATATGAATAATCCTATTTTAAATAAATGTCAATTAATTCCTTTAAACTCAAATTATCCAACTATAACAGTAAAAAAAGAAGATAGCTTTAAAATTTTAGGCGAAATCGTAGGGTTGTTGGATTGGAATATTTAAACTGTTCTATTTCAACCACCGTCAATTTTGACGGTAGTTGAAATACCTTTATTTTATTAAGTTCTTACTTTTTTATCAGTGATAACAGTATTTTTTTAATGTTCTATTTAAGGATTTTAATAGATTAATAGCTTATTTTTTAGACTCCAAACTCTATTTTTACACTTGCACATCGTCGCTAGATTTTATATTTTTTTATAACCCCTTGATTTTATTAGCTTTCTCCACGCTGTGCAACTCTTTACTAAAAAGTACCACTTATATACTTATGCACATCGTCAAAAAGTTTTCGAAAAATAAAAAAAAGCCCCTCGAGGCTTTATATAACAACGTTCGAACATTCTCGAAAAAATCCCACATTTTCCCATCCACGCTGTGTAGTGTCTAATTTTTTCTAATATTTTTCTCTATTTTTTCCCAAGTTATCCCACTTTGTTGCACTGATTAAAATATCATTAAAACCCTTTATTTATCTAGCTTTCTAAATAGTTCTAATCATATTTTCTCAATTATCATATTATATTACCCCCCACACCTCCAAATTTTGATAAAATATAAAGGGAGTTTCCTCCCTTAATAATTAATGTTCACACTTATGTCCCTCTTCATGGTGATGATGTGCACAAGCAGATCCCTTAGAATATAGACTTCCTTGTAGATATACCTCTAGTACCTCTTTTATTTCTCCAATTGCTCCCAATATAACCTGTCCACCATTAGCTTTGATTAGGTCAATAGCTCTTTGTCCCATTCCACCTGTTATTACTACATTTATATTATTTTCAGCTATAAATTTTGGAAATACTCCTGGAGCATGCTCTGGGGCATCTAATACCTCTTTCTTTACTATTTCTCCCTCTTTTACTGAATATACTACAAATTTTTCACAATGTCCAAAATGCTCCTCTACTGTTACCTCATCATTTGTTGGAAATCCCACTCTTAAAATTTCATTTGCCATCACTTCTCATCTCCTGTATTTTTTAATTTTATTGCTTTTTGATGTAACAAAGCATCCAATATTTTTTTCCTTCCAGAGTTTAGTATTCTTTGAACAGTTCCCCTAGATATCTGCATAAGTTCAGCAGTTTCTATTTGGCTCTTTCCTTCATAATCACAAAGTCTTATTGCTTCTAGTTCATCTATTTCTATCTCTACTGACTCCAGTTCAACCATAGGAATACCAATAGGTTTAAACACTCTTTCATTTTCTAAAATACGACAACATCTCTGTTTTTTACATCTCGGCATAAAATCCTCCTAAAACAATTTTGTGCATATGCACATTTGAAATATACTCCTTTTATTTTATTTTGTCAAGTTTTTCATTTTTTTCTTTCTAATTTTATAATTTTAATGTAAAATAGAATATATTTTTATACGAGGTGATAACTAAATGAAATTTGTTGTATCTGATTTAGATGGAACTCTTTTACATTCTCACAATATTGTAAGTGAATATACTATTAGAACAATTGATAAACTTGTTAAAAAGAATGTAAATTTCGCTATTGCTACTGGGAGAGGACAGCAAGGAGTTCAAGGTATTTTAAAACAACTTGGCATTAATCCCTATCTCATCTGCAATAATGGAGCTAATATCTATACTCCAGAAGGAGAATGTATCCTTGATAAAAGAATACCTAAGAAAATCGTTACAGAGATATTAAAAGAGATTAGAAAAAATAATCTTTTTTACAGTGCCTTTTTAAACGAATTTTATTTTCATAGTAAAGATGAACCTGTTGAAGATTTTACTAGTAGACCTCTTTTTACAGAAGTAGCTGTTGAAAAGGAAGAGGATATTCCCGATTTAAATAAGATAATTGTTTCTGATGATAACCCTAAAGTTTTAATTGAACTTGTTAATATATTAAAAAATAAATTTTCTCACCTTGCTGAGATAATGCTATCACAACCAACTTGTATTGATATTGCACCTAAAAATTGTACTAAAGGAACTGGTATAGAAAATCTTGCTAGAATATTTAACCTAACTCCTGATGATTTTATGGCTTTTGGAGATGGAGAAAATGATTTAGATATGTTAAAAACTGTTGGACATCCAGTTATTATGGAAAATTCACAAGAACTTTTAAAAGATTTTTTTTCTAATGTTACTTTATCTAACAAAGAAGATGGAGTAGCAAGATATTTAGAAAAATTCTTTAACTTATAGAGGTATAAAATGAGAGATAAACAGATAAATAAAGAGGTAATCATAACTTTAATATTATATATTTTTTATTTTGCTTGGTGGTACTATTTTGCATATTTACATACTGATAGTGAAGATGTAGAAAATTTCAAATATATATTTGGACTTCCAGAATGGTTCTTCTACTCTTGCGTACTTGGACTAGTTGTTATTAATATTTTAGTTTTTATTGCTGTAAAACTATTCTTTAAAGATGTACCACTAGAGGAGGAGAAAAAATGTTAACACTTATTCCTGTTTTACTTTACCTTTTACTTATGTTAGGTATTGCTTACAAAGTCAATCAGATAAAACATAGTAAAGATGTAAATTTTACTGAAGAGTATTTTATAGGAAGTAGAAATATGGGAGGCTTTGTCCTTGCTATGACTATAATAGCTTCCTATGTTGGTGCTAGTTCTTTTATAGGAGGACCTGGAATTGCATACAAATTGGGATTGGGATGGGTACTCTTAGCTTGTATCCAAGTTCCTACTGCTTTTTTTACTCTTGGAATTATAGGAAAAAAATTAGCCATTATCTCTAGAAGAATAACTGGAGTAACTATTATAGATTTATTGAGAGCTAGATATAAAAGTGATATTGTAGTAATCTTAGCATCTATCACTATGCTAATATTTTTTATAGGAACTATTGTAGCTCAATTTATTGGTGGAGCTAGACTTTTTGAAGCAGTTACTGGATATCCATATTTTATTGGACTTATTCTTTTCTCATCAGTAGTTATAGCCTATACATCTTTTGGAGGATTTAGGGCAGTAGTCTTAACTGATGCTATTCAAGGAGTAGTGATGTTAATTGCTACAGGAGTTTTATTCTATGTTATCTTAAAAAATGGAAATGGTATGGAAAATATTATGCTTTCTATTGCCAAAACTCATCCTGAAATGTTAACTCCTACTTCCAATGGAAATATTGCCAAACCTTTTATTATGTCCTTTTGGGTATTAGTAGGAATTGGACTTTTAGGCTACCCATCTACTACTGTGAGATGTATGGGATTTAAAGATAGCAATTCTCTTCATAGAGCTATGATAATAGGAACATCAGTTGTAGGCCTTTTAATGTTAGGAATGCACTTAGTTGGAGTTATGGGAGTTGCAGTTGCTCCTGGTGTTGATGTTGGAGATAAAATTATCCCTATACTTGCACTAAAAAATCTTCATCCTATACTTGCTGGAGTGTTTATAGGAGGTCCACTTGCAGCCATTATGTCAACTGTAGACTCTCTTCTAATTATGACTTCAGCTACTATTGTAAAAGATTTGTACTCTCACTATGTAAATAAGGAAGCTAGTACAGAAAAAATAAAAAAATTATCCTTTATGGCTTCTCTAGGATTTGGAATAATAGTATTTTTACTATCTTTAAATCCACCTGATTTATTAGTTTGGATTAATCTATTTGCTTTTGCTGGATTGGAGGCTACTTTCTTTTGCCCTATTGTATTTGGTCTTTTCTGGAAAAAAGCAAATTCTACTGGAGCTATTGCTTCTATGATATTTGGATTTATAACTTTTATTTATCTCACTGTATGTAAAATCTCTATTTTAGGAATGCATACTATTGTTCCTGTATTATTCGTTAGTTCTCTTGTTTTCATTATTGGTTCCTATGCTGGAGAACCTAATGATGAAAAAATAATAGATATATTTTTTAATTTTTAATTGATATTCATTGGAGGCTATTATAAAATGACAAATAAAATACTTACAGATTTTTTAAAAAGTCTAGCTTTACTTGGTGTTTTTTTATTACTTGGTGTTTTTATAAGAGCGAAAGTAAAAATATTTCAAAAAACTTTTATCCCAGCTGGAATTATAGGAGGATTTCTACTTTTAATATTAGGACCACAATGTTTTGATTTATTACCAGTTCCAAAAGAGTGGTTTAATATCTATTCACTTTTACCTGGAGTTTTTATAGTTCCTGTTGTTGCTGCTGTTCCTCTAGGTTTATCTATTGGAGCTAAAGGGAAAAATAAGGAAGCTGATTTTTTAAAAAATATTTTTCCTTTAATGGGAATAGGATTAGTAGTTTCATTATTTCAATTTGCAATAGGGTATGGAACTCATGTTTTATTTTCTAATGAAAATTTATATGATGTATTTGGAATAGAACTTGCTATTGGATTTGTAGGAGGACATGGAACTGCTGGTACATTAGGTAATATTTTATCTGGTTTAAATCTACCTTACTGGCAAACTTCACAAGGGGTTGCTACAACAACTGCTACCTTTGGAATAGTGGGAGGAATTTTAATTGGAATTGCCTTAATTAACTGGGCTGCACGTCATGGGCAAACTGCTATGCTAACTAAACCAGCTGATATTCCAGAACCTATTCGTATAGGATTCCAAAAAGATATCTCAAAACAAAATTCAATAGGAAGAGAAACAACTCTATCTTCTTCAATAGATACAGTAGCATTTCATGCTGCACTTATATTTGTAGCTTGTGGAGTGGCATATTTAATCCTGTCAATAACAAAAAAATTCCAAATTCCTGTATTGAGTAGTATCTCTGTTTGGGCATATGCTATGATAGTTATGTTTGGTATTTGGTGGACTATGAATAAATTAAATCTTCAATATTTAGTTGATGATAAAGTGAAAAGTAAAATCTCTGGTTCTTTTACAGAATATGCTGTTATTGCTGCTATAGCAAGCTTACCTATAAAAGCAGTAGCATCCTATATAGTTCCTATACTAGTAATGGTTATTATTGGATATATTGTTACCACTGGGGCTCTTTTCTTTTTCTGCAAAAGATATTTAAAAGGATATTGGTTTGAACAGATGATTGCAACTCTAGGTATGAGCACTGGTGTTTTCTTAACAGGAGTTCTCTTACTTCGTATTTGTGACCCTAATTTAGAAAGTCCTGTACTTGCTAATTACTCTTTATCTTACACAATAACTGGTATAATATATTTTGCTACGTTAAATATGTTTATCTTGATGCCTTTGACTTCTGGAGCTGGTTTTACAGCTATGGTAGCACTCGGAATCGGAATAATCATCTTACTCCTTTCTATAATTAGTAGTCATATATTTTTAGGAAAAGAGTTTAAGGGAAATTAAAAATAATTTTAAATAATAAAAAAGAGTAAGCTAGAAATAAAATTTCTTATCTTACTCTTTTCTTTTATAAATTAAATTTTTTTATTAGTTTTATTTAAAAAGAAAAATATAATTCCTGATATAATTAAGTATACTAATGTTACTAATATAAATTTATTTCCTATATTTTCTTTTAGTCCTACTACTCCTATTGGAGAAAGAAGAACATACACATAAACTGTTGTTGTTACAATTAATCCACATACTGGTTTAGCATATTTCCACTCTATTAATGTAACTTCTTCTTTCTCTTGTTGAGTATATGGAACTTTCATTGGAGCTATATATCCTATTATAACCATTATACAAATACATAATATAAATAATCCGCCTAATAAGTGTAAAAAACTTATATTAACTTTATATACAAATTGAAATACCCCATACAAAAACATGAAAACAAATATTGATATTTTAGCTGCAATAGGTGGTATTTTTTTAGAGAAAAAACCAACAAATACAATTACTAAAGTTGGAACATTGAAAAATCCCATAAATTTTTTCATAAAATCAAATAAACCATTTGGAGCATTTGCAATATATGGAGCCATAAATATTGAAATTAATCCCAATACTGTTCCAAATATTTTTCCAACTTTAACTAGTTTTTTATCATCAATATTTGGAGCAAATAACGGTTTAAAGATATCTAAGCAGAAAATTGTTGAAGCTGAGTTTAATGATGAGTTAAAAGAACTTAAAATAGCACCGAATAAAACAGCTCCAAAGAATCCAACTAAATAAGTAGGTAGAACTCTATTTACTAATATTGGATATGCAAAATCTCCTTTTGTTATTTCTGATCCATATAGTTGATAAGCTATAACTCCAGGGATAGCTAAAATTATTGGAGCAAATATTTTTAAAAGTCCTGCATATATTACTCCTTTTTGTCCCTCAGCTAAATTTTGTGCTCCAAAAGCTCTTTGAACTATAACTTGGTTTGTACACCAATAAAATGTATTAATTAATAAAATTCCTGTAAATAGTGTTGAAAAAGGAACTGGATCTGTTGTTCCACCTATTGCATTTAATTTTTCAGGACTATTTATTACAAGTTGTTCTATTCCATTTAAGACACTTCCATCTCCTAAAACTTTAAATCCTAAAATAGGTATTAATAATCCTCCTATTACTAAACCTACTCCATTTATAGTATCTGAAATCGCAACAGCTTTCAATCCTCCAAATATTGCATATATTCCTCCAACTATTCCAATTCCCCATATACTTACTATTAAAGCCGCATTTTCTGAAATATTTAACATATCCGATACATTAAACAAAGCGTTCATAGCGATTCCACCAGAATAAAGGATAATTGGTAAAGATATTACTCCTAAACTTATCAAAAATAGAATTGCTACTAAATTTCTTGTTCCTTTATCATATCTTTCTTCTAAAAATTGAGGTACAGTTGTAAAACCACTTTTCAAATATCTTGGTAAAAAATATAATCCCATAAATATCAAAGTTATACCTGAAGTAACCTCATATCCTATAACTGATAAGCCACCCATAAAAGCATTTCCATTCATTCCAACTAATTGTTCTGTTGATAAATTTGTAAGAAGTAATGAACCTGCTATTACAACTCCACTTAAGCTTCTTCCTCCTAAAAAATAACCTGTATTTGTTTCAAGATTTTCATCTTTTGTAAAATACCAAGAAATTACAGCAACTAAAACTGTAAAAAATATAAATGACCCTATTGCTAATATATTCATTATTATCACCCCGTCTATATTTTAAATTTCCAAATAATTCTTAAGCTTGTTTTATTCTAGGCATCCACATTGGTTCTTTTCCTAATTCTGCCCATATATATTTAAGTAAAAGTTCTGATTTTAGCTCTTTATAATCTTCGTTATCCCAAAGATTATTTATTTCATTTGGGTCTTCTTGTAAGTCATACAACTCTCCATAAGTTTTGTTATAGTAAACAGTTATCTTATATCTTTTATCTACATAAGTTTTTAAATGAATTGTTGTTGGTTCATGATGATTTTCACAAATAGCATGGTCTCTTACTTCTAAATCTGGATTTTCCCAGACTTTTTTCTGGTCTATTCCTGTCATATCATAAGGTATTTTTAAATCACAAAAGCTTAAAAATGTTGGCGCTAAGTCTACTAACGACTGAATAGATGAAGAAACTTTATTTTCAGGAACATGATTTGGATACCTAACAATAAATGGTACTTTTATTAAATCTTCATAATGAAATGGACCTTTTCTAATTAATCCATGTTGTCCTACAAAATGTCCATGGTCTGTTGTGAATACAACTATTGTATCTTCTGCTAAACCAAGTTCATCTAATTTATTTAAAATTTCTCCTATATATTTGTCCATCATTGATACCATTCCATAGTATAAAGCTAAATCTTTCTTTATATCTTCTATTTTTTGAAGGTGAGAGTGCATTCCATGAATTCCAAATCCTGTTTCTTTATATTCATCAAAATTAGGATTCTCTTCTTGTGTTTTTTGAAAATGTGGTGGATTCTTTAAATGTTCTCCTGGAACTAATCCATTTATAGTTAATTTTTCTGGGTCATACATTGAGGCCCATGGCTCGGGAACAAAATATTCAGGATGTGGATCAAAAAAACTTGCCCATAAAAAGAAGCTTTCGTCATTATTTTTATATTCTTCTAACATTTTATTTGTTCTTTCAGCTATCCAAGTATTATAATGGTATTTTTCTGGTATCTCCCATTTACCCCAATTTCTTCTACTATTTAAAATATTTCCTTCTTGTTCAACTAAAATTTCTAATCTAGGATATTCTTTTTCTGACATATTTCCTGTTGGCTCTAAATAATAATCTCTCCAATTTTTACATCCTTTTTCTTCTAACCAAAGTGCGTAATGTTGCCCTACATGAGCTTCATTTGTGTGATTTCTAGCAAGTTCTACGTGATCAAACCCATAAAATATATCTTTATAACTTCTCCAAAATTCCAAATCTTGTAGACATGGATAAGCTTCTAAGGATGGAAACTCCGGAGTTGAAGCCAATGGTTGAAAATGTGCTTTTCCTATTAAAGCACTCTTATATCCAGCCTTTCTAAATTCATTACCTATTGTATTTTCTGTTTCTGGTAATTTTACACCTAAAGTCCAAGCACCATGTTGACTTGGATATTTTCCTGTAATTATAGACCCTCTTGTAGGAGTACAAGTTGGATTAGGACAATAGGCTCTATCAAATGTTGTTCCTTCCCTAACAAGTCTATCTAAATTTGGAGTTATAATTTCTTTATTAAAAGCTCCTATTGTATTAAAATGTTGTTGGTCACTTGTTATCAATAGAATATTAGGTCTTTTTTTCATTAAACTTCCTCCTAAATAATTATTTTTTAATTCGAATTAAATATTGTAATATATTTATACCACTAACTTATTATTGTGTCAATATTTTTTTAAATATTATATTTTCTGTTTTTTTTATATTATTTTAATACATTTATTTATAAAACATATCTTGGAACAAATTTATAAAAAAATAAAAGAGCTATACTTTTATAGCTCTTTTATTTCAATTTATTTATATATTATAAAATTTTTCTTTAATCACAGGGTATACACTCGATTTTAATTCTTTATCCGTATCAATTTCGCTTACAACTATTATTTTTTTAAAATCTAATATTTGCTTTTGGTGAATATAAGAAAAAAGATAGTTAATAAAAATTTCGTTTTTAAATATTTCTCCACATAATATTATCTTCTTAGGATAAAAAAGAGTAAACATATTTAATAATATTATTCCTAAATATTTAGAAGCTTCTTCCAATAAAATTAATATCTCATTTTCTCCTAAACTTCCAGCTTTTAATATTTTCTTAAAATCAATATTTTTTTCATCTCCTTTCGCTAAATTATATAAAATTGGCATTTTTTCACTATTAAATATTTTTTTTACTTTCTTTATTAGTGCTTTTTCTGAAAAATTATTTTCGAAACAACCACGTCTTTTACAAATTGGACAAATTTCATTATCATCTATTACTATTGAATGTCCTACTTCTCCACTAAATGCAGAATCTTTTTTAAATAATTCTCCTCCAATGACTAAACTTCCTCCTACTCCTATTCCATATTTTAATAGAAAGAAATCATTTAAATCATTATTAATAAACATTTGTTGAATAGCTAAATTTTTAACATTATTACTAACTATAATAGGAACATTAAATTTTTTTTCAAAAATTTTTTTTAGAAAAACCTCTTCATTCCAAAATCCTATGAAGTCAATTGTTTTTCCTTCTACTGAATCTACTGCTCCTACAACTCCTATTCCAATTCCTAAAATTTCAGTAAAACTTATTTTAGTGTCTAATAAAAACTTTTCTAAATATTCTAGTAGTTGTTTCAAATATTTTTCTGGTTCTTGGTTTTCTAGTTCTAAAATTATTTTATTTAAAATATCCCCTTTTAAATTTGTTATAATTATTGTTGTTTTATTTTTTTTTATATCTATTCCTATTACTTTTTTATAATCATAATTTATTTTTAATAAAACTTTTTTTCTTCCTGGTTTATCACTCTCTAACATTCCAATTTCTTCTATAATTTTCTCTTTTAATAAAGGTGCACATAAATCTGTTACTGTACTTGGTGAAAGTTTTATTCCTTCTGATAAATCTTTTTTGGATATTCCTTCATTTTTTCTTAAGTAATTTAGTATTTTAGAGGTATTTTTTTCTTTAATATCTTTTATCTTCATTTTTCCCACTCTTTTCTACATCTTTTCTTTTCTATTATAACATAGGTATTAAATTTTCTCTATAAATTAAATCAAAATTTCATTATAATCAAAAAAGCTATAAACAAATTAACTGTCTACAGCTTCAAAATACTAAAAAACTATAATATTCATTTATAATTTTTTAGATAAATCTAAAAAAATTATATGTACATATTATCAAAATAATCATTAAAACAACTGAAAATATTTTATCTACTCCCTTATTTGATAATCTTTTAGAAATTGTACTTCCTATAAATCCCCCTGCAATTCCTCCAATTATCATAAAAATTAAATCCATAGAATTATAAGTTGGAACTGTTTTAGTTATAAATGTTGTAAGTAAACTTGTTGTCTGTGAAAAGAAAATTATATATATTGAATTTAGTGAACAAGTCTTAGAATTCATATTAAAAAAATAAGCAAGTATAGCTATATTGATAGGTCCACCACCTATTCCTAAAAAAGCTGATATCATTCCTAAAGAAAAACCAATTAAAGCAGCTATCCCTAAATTATTTACATTCTTCATAGTTATTTTCTCTTTATTTTTTATAAACCAAAATACATATAGAGTCATAATTATAAGAATAATTGCTTGTCCAGCTCCTATAAGATTATCATTTTTAAATATTGCTCTTGTTAGCTGAAATACTTGTTTTCCAATTACTCCACCTATTGCTGCCCCTAATGCTAAAGTAGTACTCTTTACCTTATCTAATTTTACTCCACTATTTCTACTTTTTAAAAGTGAAACTATACTCATAGAAAAAACAGTACATCCAGACATAAAGTTTATTGTAGAGATAGGTAATCCTGAAAATGCATCATACACTGGTTTTATTATTATTCCGCCACCTATCCCACTAATTGCTCCTGTTGTTGTTGCTAATAAAGATACGATTAGATTGAATAAATTTGTCATAATTTTTCCCTTTCTATATTTTTATTTTTCATTTTTATATTATATCACATTTTTATTTTTTATAAATTATCTTTTTTCTATCTTCAATTTTCTATGTATAAAAAAAGGTAGCAAAATCCTTTTCACTTTGCTACCTTTTTTTCTTACATACTTATATAATCATTTTTATCTTTGCTTGAAGCTTTTTCACACTCTACTTTATTTACTTTATATCCTTTTTTTATCTCAAGCTCTCCAGCTAATATAGGATCATTTGTCCTAACTTGTTCTTGATATAATTTTTCTCTTAATTCTTCTAAAATAGATTGAGATTTCTCATCCTCAACTAAGTTATTTCTTTCACTAGGATCATAATAAAGATCAAATAGTCCCTCTCTATATTTTATTTGCTCTTTTAACCCATTTTTCATTAAAAAAGTTTTAGGGTCTGACTCATCTATATTTGAAAGGTTTATTTTATTCCAATTATTGTCATAATATTTAATGTATTTATAACGATTAGTTCTTATACATCTTACAGGTTCATAAGATGTATGAAAATTTATTTCAGAAAAAATAAAATCTCTTATCTCTTCTTTACTATTATCAAAAACTTTTTTAAATGACTTTCCTTCTAAATATTCCGGCTTCTCCAATGATAATAGTTCACACAATGTAGGAAATACATCTATATGTGATACCAGATTATCCATTACCTCTCCATTACTTTTAGCTCCAGGTACTCTTATTATCATAGCTACTCCTATTCCATTATCAGTCAAATTACACTTATTAAATGGAAGAGCTACTCCATGATCTGTTGTATAAATTATAATTGTATCCTCATATAGTTTATTTCTTTTCAAAGCATCTAAAATTAATTTAATATTTTCATCAGCATAATAAGCTGTTGTCATAAATTGAGCATGATCGTGTCTATTCTCTTCATTATTGGTAATAGGGAAAATAGGTTTCACATATCTTTCATCTATTTTATCCAATACCTTTATTGGATATGGACGATGAGTACTATGCATACCATAAGCTATAAAAAATGGTTTTTCTTTATCATAATTATCTAACCACTTCACAACTTCCATAGCATTATCTCTATCCCAAATATGTAAATCCTCTTTTACAAACTCTTTAGATGAAGTTGTTAAAATATTTTCATATCCTAAATCATGTAGTCCATTTTCTTCTAAATCTAGATACCATCCATATTCATGTTGAATTCCTGATAAACATGTTGTATATCCATTATTCTTCAAAAAATTAGCTAAATGATTTTCTGGTTTTGCCAATGAAAATCCTCTTTGAGCTAAACCTAGCATTCCATTTTGATGAGGATATGTCCCAGTTAGAAGCCCTGCTCTACTTGGAGAGCAAGTTGGTCCTACACAATAAGTATTTGTAAAAGTTAAGGCATCTTTTGCAAACTCTTTTAGATTATCAGTAGGAATATCATATCCATAGGGACTTAATACTCTACCACTATCATGAGTATTTATATATATTACGTTCATTTTATTTCTCCTTTTTTATAAATATTGGTGAGCTCCATGCTACTCCACCATCTCTTTGCCATACTCTTACCCTTATATTATTTATATTTTTAGTATTGATCTCTTTTTTTATTCTTCTAGTATATCCAATCTTAGGAACAGCTCTAGAAATTTTTATCTTATAAGCATTATGCCACCATGGATCTGTTCTATAGTATTCTGTAAAATTAAATGTATCTTTTAATAATTTTTTAGCTTCATCTAATAATGGAATAAGTCTTGAATTTTCAAATAACTCTTTTACTTTTAAAGTATACTCCTTTCCATCAACTCTTAGTAATATTTCACTCTCTAATGGAGCTGAAATTTCAAATATAAATCCTTCTGTTGTTACAGCACTTGGTCCCATCCATTTTCCAGTAGCTGTTGTTTTATATGATGTTATATCAAACTCACAACTATTTTCTGTAACATTATATAATTTTTGTCCAAAATTACTCCAACATTTCTCTATTGATAAAATTTTACCAGAAGTTTTTAAGCTTCCATGCCAATTTTTAGAAACTATATCTGGAAATATTCTTCTGTCTGGACCCCAACCTAAATCTAATTTAAACTTAAAAGTTACATTTTCTGGTAATTCTTTTCTTTCCCATGTTGAAGTATGAGGAATATAATCAGTAGTAATATTATCCTCAATTATCTCTATTCTATCTATTGAATTAGAAGCTTCTACATCCAATACTAATTTAGAATTTTCTTTTCCTTCAATTTCTTCTCCCATTACAACACCATCAATAGAAAAATCTAACTTTATTTTATCTTTACTTACTCCATAAACTCTTCTCTTTTCAAAAGCTTCCCATATACTTTCTTTACTATTTTCTTCTGCTAGCACTGCTATATATCCAAATCCATATACTCCTGGTACTGAGTGGTTATCTCCAGAAGCTATTATTCCAAACTTATGTCCTTTTTCCCATCCTTTTTCTACTGCAGTAGCTCCTGTTCTTGGTCCCATATGAACATGTCTATCCATTCCTATTTGACTCTCATCATTTTCACTAGAACCATGTGATGAATATATTTCTACAAATGGAGAAAATTTATCATTGTGAGTTTCCCAATTTTTTCCTCTATGTTCCAATTGATAAGCTAAATGATGAGGTATTCCAATACATTTTTCATCGCTATATTTTTTTACTAACTCTTCATATCTCATAGGAAATACTGGTAAGTTATTATTATTTAAGAAAAATATATTGTGGTCTCCATCTTTCCCAGCTCCTTGCCACTCATATCCCATAAACATAGGAAATCCTTCTGCATTTACCTTTTTAGTAAATTCTCTTATATACTCCCAATCTTTTTCTACTTTTTCATCTGTATATCTATCTTCTACCCCTAATCCACTTTCATCTTTTCTCATATAATATGGATAATATGCAAATGGCCAAAAATCAAATAATTCTTTTACTTGTTCAAACCATTTTGGTAGCTCCTCTATTTTTTCATGATGTAGATTACTATGCATATCACTCCATAATATCTTGTATTTACCCATTTCCCTTCTCTCCTTCTTTAATATTTTAAAGGTATTTTCCTTTGTAACTTATTCATAAGACTTGTAAATTTTAAAGTTGTTATATGCGGTCTTGTTATGGCATTTCCTACCACAACTGCATGTGCTCCTAAATACAAACTTTTTATTGCATCATCTGGAGTCCAAATTTTTCCTTCCATTATAACTACTCCCAAATCTTTACAATACTCTACTATTCTCACTAACTCTTCAAATACTGGAGAGTCTGTTGATTTAGGATTTTCATTAAATCTATATAGAGTAGGTGCTACCATATCAGCTCCTAACTCTAATGCATATTTTGCTTCTTCAGCATTTCTAATATCTGCTAAAATAAGAATATCAGGATATTTCTCTCTTATTTTAGGAATTATATTGTAGGCTTTTTCTCCATTGCTATTTAATCTATCAGTGGCATCTACTGCCACTATATCTGCTCCAGCTTCTATTACAGCATCTACCTCTTTCATAGTTGGAGTTATAAATACATCTTCTGTTTCCATATTTATTTTCCATAATCCTATAATTGGTTTATCTGTGATACCCCTTACCTTTACTATGTTTTCAGGAGTATCTATTCTATAACCACAAGCATCTCCCCATTCTCCACACTCTACCAATTTTTCTATGATTCCTGGTAAATATAATGGATCAGTTTTTTTTACTTGGCAAGAAAGTATCAATCCATTCTTTATTTGGTCTATTATCTTTTTATTTTTAGTATTCATAATCCCCACCTACATTATACTAAAATTTTATATAATTATAAAGTTGAAATATACTCATCAATTTCAGTTCTTATTAGATTCACAGTTGGTCCATATATAACTTGAAGATTTTTTCCTCTAGTAACTACATTATGAGCTCCTGTTTGTTTTAATAACTCTATATTAACTTTATCTAATTTTTTTACTGTTACTCTTAATCTAGTAGCACAGTTATCTAAATCATCTATATTATCTAACCCACCTAATGCTTCTACTATTGTTTTTGCTTGTCCAGCTTGATATTTATTACTTAATTTTTTCTCTGCTTCTTCATCACTTTCTCTACCAGGTGTTTTAGCATTTAATTTTTCTATTAATAATTTAAATAAGAAATAGTTAGCTATAAAAATTGGTATTCCCCAAATAACTATCCAAATCCAATTTGTTTTTGCATTTCCTTGGAATACTCCAAATAATAGAAATTCTACAAGTCCTGCTGAGAATGTTGAACCTATTGTAACTTTTGCCATAGCTGCTATTACAAATGAGATCGCAAATGAAATTGCTTCAGCTACGAATAATAATGGAGAAGCAAATAATAAAGCAAATGATATTGGTTCAGTAACTCCTGTTATAAAAGCTGTTAAAGCTATTGAAAATAAAAATCCAAATGTTGCTTTTCTTTTTGGACCTGCTGGTATAGCTCTATACATAGCTAAACATACAGCTGGCATAGTAAATAACATATGGAAATATCTTCCACTATTATAAAGAGCTATATTTGAAAAATAATGAGTTGTATTTGGATCAGCAAGTTGAGCTAAGAAAATTGTTTGCCATCCTTCTATTACTTTTCCACCTATTTCTAATGTTCCTCCAGCTGCTGTTGTCCAGAAAGGAAGATAGAATACATGGTGTAATCCTATTACATAGAAACTTCTTAAAATAAGTCCATATATAAAAGCTCCAACTAATCCTAAACCTTCAGTAATAGTTCCAAAATAAGATATCATATTTGCTACTGCTGGCCATATAAATACCATTACCAAAGAAATTCCCATAAATACTACTGTATTTACTATTGGAACAAATCTAGCTCCACCAAAGAAAGCTAATACATCTGGTAATTTTGTTTTATAATATTTATTATGAACAACTCCTGTTACTATACCTGCCAATACTCCTCCAAATACATTCATATTTAAAGTTTTTATTCCAAATTGCATAGCTTGTCCATATAAACGAATATCTGCTCCAGCTGGTGCCTCTTTTCCAAGTATACTCATAAAAGCTCCTGTTCCAGTTAAAAGAACAAAGTATCCAACTACTGCAGATAATCCTGCTGAACCTTTTTCTGCTTTAGCAAGTCCTGCTGCTATTCCTACTGCAAATATTAATGGTAAAGCTCCAAATACCCCATTTCCTACTGCATTCATTAATTTAAATAATCCTTGTAAAAAAGAGTTATCTAAAACCGAATAAGCTTTTATTACTGCTCCAGATGATAGTGCTGCCGCTATCCCTAAAAATAACCCTGCTACAGGTAAAATAGAAATAGGCATCATTATCGCTTTACCTAATTTTTGCCCAATTCCAACAAAACTGTCTTTTAAACTTACTTTTTCTTCCATTTTCAATCCTCCAAATTAATTTTATATCCCTATATGCAGAGTATAATATATTAATTTTCACTTGTCAATACAAATTTTATGTTGTATTATATATATTGTAGAACTTGTATTATTTATTAATAAGTTGTTATTTTATTAAGGAGATTTTTATTATGGAAGAAAAAAAAGTATCTAAATATCAAGTAATTGAAAATTATATCATTGAAAATATTCATTCTAATATTTTTAAGGCTGATGATATTTTACCAACGGAAAGTGAACTAGCAGAAAAATTTTCTTGCTCAAGAGTTACTGTAAGACAAGCTTTGAGTAATCTTACTTATAAGGGAATTATCTATCGTATTCAAGGAAAAGGTTCTTTTGTATCTAAAGAACATACTTTAAAGCGTTCTCCACTACTTAAAAGTTTTACTGAAGATATGATTGAAATGGGGAAAAAACCTTGGTCAATTGTTGAAAAATTTCAAATTATAAAAGCTGGGGAGCATATTGGAAGAATAATGGGATTAAAACCTACTGACAATATTTATTATATTGAAAGACTCAGATTTGCTGATAATGATCCACTTCTTTTTGAAAAAACATATATGGAAGTTAGTAAGCACCCTGAGATGTCTGTAAAAATATTGGAAGGGTCAAAATATGAATACGCTAAAAAACATGGAATGGAAATATCTATATCTTATCAAAATATAGCCCCTGTATTTGCTCCAGAAAAAATAGCTGAAAAACTGAAAATTTCTTCTAAAACACCAATTTTAAAATTATCAAATATTACCTATCTAAAAAATGGAGAATTATTTGATTACAATGAATTATATATGAATACTGAATTATATCAATTAGACATTGTTAAAAAAGTTGAAAAATAATAAAAAGTTAGTATTAATAAAAAATGGGCTGTACAAAATAAAATTGTAACAGCCCACTTTTTAAATACTTTTTTATATTAAAACCTTAATTGCATATCTATATGTGAAATACCATCTTCATCATATACTTCTGATATAGAAACAAAACCAAGAGATGAATAAAAATCTTTTAAATAATTCTGAGCTCCAATGGTTATCTCTCTTGCTTCAAATTTTTCTTTTGCAACCTCTATAGCTTGAAGTAATATTTTTCTGGCTAATCCCTTTTTTCTATATTTTTCATTGGTTAAAACCCTACCAATAGATACCTCTGGATAAGATAATCCTCTAGGAAGTATTCTACAATAACACATAATTTCATCAGCTATTTCATCTAAAAAATAAAGATGAAGAGACTTAAAATCCTTTCCATCTAAATCTAAATATGGACAATTTTGTTCAACTATGAATACTTGATTTCTAAGTTCTCCTATTTTATAAACTTCTTTTCCACTAAGTTCTTCAAATGATTTTAATACTATTTTCATAATTTTCACCTAATTATATCTCTTATTCTATTCCTCTACATATACAGTGGCAAAGTTATGAAGAGTCACAGGATGAACTCCTAAACCTTTAATATACTTTTGAGCACCAACTGATAAATTTCTATTATAAAGCATAACATCTGGAGCATCATCAACTATTAAAATTTGAGCTTCCTCATATAACTCTTTTCTAGTTTCTGGATTAATCTCTATCTTAGCTTTATCTAATAGTTCATCAACTTTTTTATTCTCATAAAAATCTCTGTTTCCAGCTCCACCTTTAGCAGAAGAATGGTACATAGCATAAAGTCCATAGTCAGCATCTCCTGTTACAACTCCCCATGAACCTAAGAATAAATCATGTCTTCCTTTTTCAGTGATATCCCAATAAGCACTTGTTTCAACTATTTCAACTTTTAAAGCTATTCCTATCTCTCTTAAATATGCTTGAACTATCTCAGCTGTTTGAGTATTTGCCTCTCCGCTGAAAACTAAAATACTAGTAGTAAATCCATTTTCATACCCAGCTTCCTTCATAAGCTCCTTTGCTTTCTCTACATTGTACTCATAATTTTTAGTTTTATCAGTAAATCCAAAAACTCCTGGAGCTATTGGAGAAGTTGCTACCTTACCATTCCCATTTAATATTACATCAACAATAGCTTGCTTATCAATAGCATAGTTTATTGCTTTTCTTACTCTTACATCATTTAATGGAGATTTTTGCATATTCATTCCAATATATGAGTAAGATATAGATGGCTTAGTTAAAAGTTGTAACTTAGGATTATTTTTTATATTTTCCTCATCTACTGAACTGATAGCTATTGCTATATCTATCTCTCCAGTTTCTAATCCTATAGCTCTATTTGAAGCTTCTATTACATTTTTAAATACTATGTATTTTAAGCCTTTTTCATTTTTATCATAGAAATCTTCATTTTTTTCTAAAACTATTCTATCTCCGTATATCCACTCTTTAAATTTATAGCTTCCTGTTCCAATAGGAGTCTCTTTTAAAGCCTCTGAATTTTCAGTCAATAATTTTTTACTTACTATTCCTAACGCTGGGTGTGATAGATGAGCTAATAATGGTCCAAATGGTGTTTTTGTTACAAGATTAACTGTATAATCATCTACTATTTCTATTTTTTCTATTGGTGGTAAAACAAAGGCTATTCTAGGAGAGTTCATCATTCTTTCAAATGAAAACTTTACATCTTCAGCAGTAAAATCATATCCATTATGGAATTTTACTCCTTTTCTTAGATGAAATTGCATAGTTTTATCATCTATTTGCTCCCAAGATTCTGCAAGTCCTGGATGAATTTGCATATTTTCATCAGATTCTACAAGTCTTGAATAGATAAGTCTATTTGCTCTTAGAGAAAATCCATCATTTCCTTGATGAATATCCAATGATTTAGCCTCTCCATCTTGAGCTATTACAAGTTCCTCTTTTACTTTTTTAGTTTCTGCTTTTTCTCCGCAAGCTGTGAATAAAAATATCATACTTGTTAATACCACTAATAATTTTTTTAACATTTTTCCTCCAAAATCTTTTATAATAATAAAATAAAAAGAGTGAAAAAGTCTATTTCAAACTTTGAACCTTTTCACTCGTACATTAAAAACTAGTATTGTTTCATTAACTCTCTTACTTTAGATATCACTTCATCTTTAGAGATTTCAAAAGTTTCTCCTGTCTTTCTTATCTTTAACTCAACAATTCCCTCAGCAGCTTTTTTACCACAAATTACTTTGAATGGGAATCCTATTAAGTCAGCATCTTTAAATTTAAATCCAGGTCTTTCATCTCTATCATCAAGTATAGTATCTATTCCCTCATCTAATAATGAGTTGTATAACTCTTCAGCAAGAGCAACTTGTCCAGCATCTTTCATATTAGCTGGAATTACATCTACTACATATGGAGCTATTGCTGATGGCCAAACAATTCCAAATTCATCATTGTTTTGCTCAATAGCAGAAGCAAGAGTTCTTGAAACTCCTATTCCATAACATCCCATTATTATTGGATGTGTTACACCTTTCTCATCTATAAATGTAGCTTCTAATTTTTCAGAGTATTTAGTTCCTAGTTTGAATATATGTCCAACCTCTATTCCTCTAGCAGAAGCAAGAGTTCCTCCACATTTTTCACAAACGTGTCCAGGTTTTACAGTTTTTACATCTTTTATTATATCAGCTTTGTAATCTCTTCCATAGTTTACATTAATATAGTGAGTATCTATTTTATTTCCTCCAGCTGTGTGATTAGTAATCTCTAATACAGTATCATCAGCTACTACTTTGATATCTCCTAAATCAATTCCAAATGGTCCAATAAATCCTTTTACTAGTCCTAACTTTTCTAATTGCTCATCAGTTAATAACTCAACCTCTATTGCATCTACAGCATTTTTAAGCTTAGTTTCATTAACTTCATAATCTCCTCTGATTAAAACCATATATACTTGGTCAGTTCCCATATCTCTATACATCATAGCTTTTACTGTTCTCTCCACAGGAACTTTTAAGTATTCTACTACATCTTCTATTTTAGATACATTTGGAGTATCTACTAATTCTACAGCTTTTAATTCCTCTTTTTCAGCATGGAAAACTTTACTTACAGCTGTTTCTACGTTTGCTGCGTAATCACAGCTCTCACAGTAGATGATTTCATCTTCTCCAGAATCTGCTAATACGTGGAACTCTTTTGATCCACTTCCTCCTATTGCTCCAGAGTCAGCCTCAACAGGTCTAAATTTTAAACCACAGCTTGAGAAAATTCTCTTATAAGTAGCTTCCATATTATCAAACTCTTCATCTAAAGACTCTCTTGTAGCATGGAAAGAGTAAGCATCTTTCATTATAAACTCTCTTCCTCTCATAAGTCCAAATCTTGGTCTTATCTCATCTCTAAATTTAGTTTGAATTTGGTAAAGGTTTAAAGGTAATTGCTTGTATGAAGCAACATCATTTCTGATAACATCAGTTACTACTTCTTCGTGAGTTGGTCCTAATACGAAATCTCTCTTAGCTCTATCTTGTAATTTCATCATAAGAGGCCCCATTACTTCCCATCTTCCACTCTCTTTCCAAAGTTCAGCTGGTTGTAATACTGGCATGAATATCTCTTGAGCTCCTGCTCTATCCATCTCTCTTCTTACAATATTTTCTACTTTTTTAAGAGCTTTTAATCCTAACGGTAGGTAAGTATACACTCCGCTAGTTAATTTCTTAATCATTCCAGCTCTCAAAAGAAGTTTATGACTTGCTATCTCTGCTTCTTTTGGAGTTTCTTTAAGTGTCTTAATATAACTCTTACTGAATCTCATTTTTTCCTCCATATAAATTTTATTTTACTCTATATTTTATCATATTATCTCTTATTTTGTCTAAAGTTTTTTAATCTTTCTTAACTATTATTTTACCTCTTTAAACTTTTCAGAAATATCTACAAGAAGATATTCATTTTTTATCTCACCATGATTCTCTTTTAAATATTCATAACATATATCTTTAACAAGTTTTATAGTTTTTACATCATGTACTATATCTACAAATTTTAAATCACTTAATCCACTCTGCCTTGTACCAAAAATCTCTCCAGACTTTCTAAGTCTCAAATCCTCTTCGGCTATTTTAAATCCATCTTGTGTCTCTTCCATAACTTGAAGTCTAGCCTTTGAAGTAGCATTATCTGTCTTAGAAACTAAAAAACAGTAAGATTGATACTGCCCTCTTCCAACTCTCCCACGTAGTTGATGTAGAGCAGAGAGTCCAAATCTCTCAGCATTATTGATTACAATTATAGATGAGTTAGGTACGTCCACCCCTACCTCTATAACCGTTGTAGATACTAAGATATCCAATTCTTTATTTTTAAATCTACTCATTATCTCATCTTTTTCAGAGTTTTTCATTTTTCCATGTAAAACTCCTATCTTATAATTTGGTAAAAATTTTTCTACCTCTTCCATAAGCTCTGCTGTTGATTTTGCTGAAAGTTTTTCACTCTCCTCTATAAGTGGAGCTATAAAGTAAGCTTGCCTTCCTTGGGAAAGCTTTTTATCTATAAAATCATACATAGTTTCTATCTCTTCATCTGTGGCTATCCACTTAGTACGAATTGGTTTTCTCCCTGGTGGTAACTCATCTATTACAGATACATCTAAATCTCCATAGATACTCAGTGCTAATGAACGTGGAATAGGTGTAGCACTCATTACCACAAGATTAGCAAGCACTCCTTTATCTCTTAGAGCCTTTCTTTGCAATACTCCAAATCTATGTTGCTCATCTATTATTATCATACCTAATCTATGAAAAACTACACTCTCTTCTATAAGTGCATGTGTTCCTATTACTATCCCTACATCTCCATTTGCTATATCTTCTAAAAGTCTTTGTTTCTTCTTTCCAGTAAAACTTCCTGTAAGTAGTTCTACTCTCACTCCAAGTTTTTCAAATTTATCCTTTACTGAAAGATAATGCTGTACAGCTAATATCTCTGTTGGAGCCATAAGTACCCCTTGATAAGAGTTTTCTAACATATATAGAAGTAACACCATAGATACAGCAGTCTTTCCACTTCCTACATCTCCCTGTACTAACCTATTGACCACTCTTCCATTTGCTAAGTCTTTATATATCTCTGTGATTACTCTCTTTTGTGCATTAGTAAGTTCAAAAGGTAAAGATGATAGATAAGCTTTCACTAAAGTTTTTTTATCCTCAAGATGATACCTCTCTATATTTTGATTATCCACCTCAAACCTTTTCTGGAGTATTCCCATCTCTAAAACTAAAAGTTCTTCTACAGCAAAACGTCTTTTAGCTTCCTCTAAATTTTTACTGTTCTTAGGAAAATGTATCTCTTTTAACGCCTCTTTTCTTCCCATAAGTTTGTATTTTTTTATAATCTCTTCTGGAATGTTTTCTTCTATTACAGCAAGAGTCGTATTCAACATCTTCTCCATAAGTTTTCTTAAAGAGTTCTGTGGTAACTCCTTACTTGAACTATATATTGGGAGTATCTCTCCCTCATCTAATCTCTTTTGATTACTACTCAACTTAAACTCTGGATTTACTATCTGAAATATATATCCTCTCTTGACTTGACCAATAAATATATATTCCTCTCCTATCTTAAGAGTTTTTTTAAGATATGGCATCTGAAACCATACCAACTCTATTATCCCACTTCCATCTGTAGCAGTAGCTTTTACCATCTTAAGTCCTGAACGAGTAGGTGGAGCTGTTACAGTCATAAGTGTAGCTTTTAAAACTACATACTCCTCCCCTCTCAACTCTCCTATTTTTTTTATATTAGTTCTATCATCATAGGCTCTTGGAAAGTAGTAGAGCATATCAGCTATTGATTTTATTCCCAGCTTCTCTAACTTTTTTAAATTTTTAGCATCTATACCGATGTCTATGTTTTCCAATGGCCAATATATTGTGTTATATCTTCCCACTTTCTCACTCCTTTCCTTTTCAATATCTTTTATTATATCATAGATATTATTAACTTTCTAAAGAAATATCTTTAAAAAAATGATATAATTAAGATAAAAAATTATCGGAGGTAAAGATGAGTAATCCAAAGACAGCTCTTGAACTTATGAAAGCTAGATATGAAGCTTATACTAAGGGAGATATTGAATTTATAAAAAATACACACGACCCTAAAACAGCTAAAGGAATAGATTGGAAAGAAGCAGAAGAATGGTCTAAAAATTCTAAATGGTTAGGTCTTGAAATTGTAGAAACCATAGCTGGAACTCAATTTGATAAAGAAGGGATAGTAGAGTTTAAAGCTAAGTATATAGATTTAATTAGTGGAGAAGAAGTAGTACATCATGAGAGAAGCTACTTTGTAAAAAAAGGTAGACATTGGTATTATAAAGGTTGGTTACCTATAAATAATTCATAAAAAACTAAATATATTTCTTACATTTATTATAAAAAAGTAAATAGATAATTTTAATATTTTCTTTATTTTTATCAATTTTATTAACAATAATTAGTAGATAAATAAAATAACGTATGTATTTTTTATTTTTTTATCTCCTAGAAGACCCTTTAATTCAAGGTTAGAGCTTCAGCTAAAAACACTATTTTAGAAGCTTAAAACACTATATTTTTTAACCATATAATTAGTCCAAAATAAAAAAATAGGAGGCTTAAAACCGATTTTACAAAGTCGTTTCTCAAGCTCCCTATTTTTCATATTTTGTATTAACTGATTTTTTTAATCAATTAATAATTTCCTTGCATAAGCATAGTATCAGCAACTTTTTTAAATCCAGCTATATTAGCTCCAGCTGCTAATGTAACACCATACTCTTCACTCATCTCTTTAGCTTTTTGATAAATGCCTTTCATTATCTCTTGTAATTTTTTATCTACTTCCTCTTCACTCCATTGATATCTCATACTATTTTGTGACATCTCAAGAGCTGATACAGCAACTCCACCAGCATTAGCTGCCTTAGCTGCTCCAAATTTTACTCCACTTTTTTCAAATAGATCTATTGCCTCATTAGAGCATGGCATATTAGCTCCTTCACAAACCACTTTTACTCCATTAGCTACTAATAATTTTGCATCCTCTAATACAATCTCATTTTGAATTGCACAAGGGGCAGCTATATCCACTTTTACTCCCCAAGGTTTTTGTCCAGGGAAATATTCCAATCCAAATTTCTCAGCAAAATCTTTTAAAGTTACATCTTTATTAGCTCTTAAAACTAGCATATAATCTATTTGCTCTTTAGTAAGTCCATCTTTAGCATATACATATCCTTTTGACCCAGAGATAGTAACTACTTTTGCTCCTAATTCTGTCATCTTCTCAGCAGTTCCCCAAGCTACGTTTCCATATCCAGATACTGCTACAGTTTTTCCTTCAAAAGTTTCTCCCATATCTTTTAATATCTCTTGTGTAAAGTAAGTAAGTCCATATCCAGTTGCTTCAGGTCTAATTTTGCTTCCACCATAGTTTAAATGTTTCCCTGTAAGTACTCCATTTTCATATGCTCCCTTTATTCTTCTATAGTGTCCAAATAGATATCCTATCTCTTTTCCAGAAACTCCAATATCTCCAGCTGGGACATCTTTATCTGGACCTATATGACGATATAGCTCAGTCATAAAACTTTCACAGAATCTTTTTATCTCTCTCTCAGATTTATCAGTAGAGTTAAAGTCACTTCCTCCTTTTCCTCCACCTATTGGTAACCCTGTAAGTGAATTTTTAAAAGTTTGTTCAAATCCTAAAAATTTCATAGCCCCTAAAGTAACTGTTGGATGGAATCTAAGTCCTCCTTTGTATGGTCCAATTACTCCATTGAATTCTACTCTATATCCTCTGTTTACTTGAATATTTCCATTGTCATCTTCCCAAGGAACTTTAAACATTATTATTCTTTCTGGTTCAACTATTCTCTCTAATATATTTGCTTCTATGTATTGTGGATTTTTTTCTATAAATGGAGTAAGACTTGTCAATACTTCTTCTACAGCTTGTATAAATTCATCTTCTCCTTTATTTTGTCTTTTTACTTTTTCAATTACATTTTCAACATATTGCTTTGCTGATATACTCATTTTTCTCCTCCTTAACCAGTAGTTATTATTTATAATAAAAAATGATGATACAAATTAATAGCCTTAAAATCTATTTTTAGATTATATCATCATTCTCTTTAAATTAAAAGTATTTTTTATTTATATTAAAAATAAAATTTTTTTATTATTTGATTATTCCCATATAATAAGCTATATTTGCATTTTTATCTATTTTTCCCTTTATCTTAGAAGTAGTACAACTCATGATAGCAGTAACTCCTGGTCCATGTCCAGCTTTTATACAATCACTATGAACTATTACTCCAATTGTTACTGAACCTTTTAGATAATCTCTTCCATAACAGTTATTACAATCTTGAAGTAAAACTATATCTCCAAATCTAAGATTGTTTATCCCATACTTCTCATTTGCTTCCTTATCTCCAGTCATTATATCGTAATCTCCAGAAAAAGCTGTAGAACTTCCTACACCAGAACCCATAAGAAATGGTGGTATCTCTGTTACTACTGGAACTTCCAAACAACCATCCTCTGTAATTTTTATATCCATTTTTTCTAAAAGTTCTGGATCTATATTCATACAAGTTACATCTTCAAATCCCTCTATCTCTAATCCTTGTCCAAGAGCTTTCACCATAATTTTATCATCTAAAGTAAGCTTATCTAAAGTTTCTTCATCAAAATATACAAGAGTATGTTCTATTCCACCATGTCCTCCTGTTACAAATCCCTCTGCTCCCTTAGCATCTCCAGAAACAACTCTAGCTCTATTTCCTATACAACCTAATACCATAAGTGCAGTATTTTCAGCTGTATTTTCATTTCTCACACTAACTCCTGGCTCCACATGGTCTCCTACCCATTTCATACATGAATCTCCCACTTTTACATTGTAAGAAATTCCACCAGTAGCTGGTAATATCATAGGTTTCCCATCTCTACTTATTCTATATGGTGATGATATTATTGGGCTATGTACTTTTCCTCCAACAGATTGCATAACTAAATTTTCTTTATTTGTCTTTATCATGAAATACCTCCCTCAAAATGTTTTATTTCCTATATCTTAATATATTTTTTCATTCAAGTAAATAGTAAAATCTATATAATATTTTTTAATGTTTGATATTTATCACGTTTTATGATAAAATTTTCATATAATAATTATTTTAGGAGGATCTTATGAAATGTATTATTACTGTTCTAGGAACAGATAAAGTTGGAATTATTGCTAAAGTTTGTACTTATCTATCAGAGGTAAATATCAATATTCTTGATATATCTCAAACTATTGTAAGTGGGTATTTTAATATGATGATGATCGTAGATGCTGATAAAGCTTCTAAATCTCTTGAAGCTTTTACAGATGATTTAATAGAAATTGGAAATAATCTTGGAGTAAAAATTACAGTTCAACATGAAGATATATTCAACTGTATGCACCGTATATAAAATTAAGGAGGAATTTTGATGATTTCCAGAGTAGAAATTCAAGAAACAAATAAGATGATTGCTGAGTCTAATCTAGATGTACGTACTATAACTATGGGTATTAGTCTTTTAGATTGTGCTGACCCAGATGTAGATAAATTCAATGAAAAAATATATAAAAAAATCACAACTTATGCTAAAGATTTAGTAAAAGTTGGAGATGATATAGCTAGACAATATGGGATACCTGTTGTAAATAAAAGAATATCTGTTACTCCTATTGCTATTGCTGCTGCTGGTTGTAAAACTGATTCTTATGTAAGTATAGCAAAGACTTTAGATAGAGCGGCTAAAGATTGTGGTGTAAACTTTATCGGTGGTTTTTCTGCCCTTGTTCATAAGGGATGTACCCCTGCTGATAAGATACTTATTGACTCTATTCCAGAAGCTATGAAAGTTACTGAAAGAGTTTGTTCATCAATTAATGTTGGAACTTCAAGAAATGGAATTAATATGGATGCTGTAAAAAGAATGGGAGAAATTATTGTAGAAACTGCTGAACTTACAAAAGATATTGATTGTTTAGGTTGTGCAAAACTTGTAGTATTCTGTAATGCTGTTGAAGATAATCCATTTATGGCTGGAGCTTTCCATGGAGTTGGAGAAGCTGATTGCGTAATAAATGTTGGAGTAAGTGGACCTGGAGTTGTAAAAAGAGCTCTTGTTGAAGCTAAAGGTGCTGACTTTGAAACTCTTTGTGAAGTAGTTAAAAAGACTGCTTTTAAAATAACTAGAGCTGGACAAATAGTTGCTCAAGAAGCTGCTAAAAGGTTAAATGTTCCTTTTGGAATTATAGATCTATCTCTTGCTCCTACTCCTGCTGTGGGAGATAGTATAGCCGAGATTTTCCAAGAGATGGGACTAGAACATGCTGGTGCTCCTGGAACTACTGCTGCTCTTGCTATATTAAATGACAACGTTAAAAAAGGTGGAGTAATGGCTTCATCATATGTTGGAGGATTGAGTGGTGCTTTCATTCCTGTAAGTGAAGACCACGCTATGATAGAAGCTGCTAAAATTGGTGCACTTACTTTAGAAAAATTGGAGGCTATGACTTGTGTATGTTCAGTTGGACTTGATATGATAGCCATTCCTGGAGATACATCTGCTTATACTATCTCTGGTATAATAGCTGATGAATCTGCTATTGGAATGGTAAATAATAAGACTACTGCTGTGAGAATTATTCCTGTAATTGGAAAAGGTGTAGGAGAGATGGTAGAGTTTGGTGGACTACTTGGATATGCTCCTATTATGGCTGTAAATAAATTTAAGTGTGATGACTTTATTAAAAGGGGAGGAAGAATTCCTGCTCCTATCCACAGCTTTAAAAACTAATTGAAAAAATTAGATATCTGAACTTATATTATGATTATAAATAAGATGTGAACCTCTCCCACTTAAAATTACTTTGTAATTTTTGAAGTGGGAGCTTCTTCTTGGGAAGTAG